>Ga0210394_10000210_pt1 | contig 140685 bp, 106 predicted proteins | sample IncBWC12MmetaG_FD_160121 | JGI IMG/M metagenome (GOLD analysis project Ga0210394, IMG submission 160121) | Forest soil microbial communities from Barre Woods Harvard Forest LTER site, Petersham, Massachusetts, United States - Inc-BW-C-12-M | ecosystem: Environmental > Terrestrial > Soil >...
TCGGCCAGCTCGATTCCTTTCTGCGTTTTCACCAAAGCAACGGGAGAGCCTTTCGCTGCGGAGCTTCTGAGCGAAAGAAAAAGCCCCTCCCCCGGCTTTTCCAGCCATCCAAACCTTCCCAAGAAACCGCCGGGGATCACAGCCCTGCCCAATCGGCGCAGTTCACTACACTTCCAGTCGCGATTGCGGAATCGCTGCCTAATCGCAACAAAATGCAGCGTTCGCGCGGTTCGCATGATAATATAGAGATGCGTTTGTTGCTCCTGGATACCCCTTCTGGTACGGCCTGCACGGGATTCGATCAGGGATGCAAAGACCGCGCTCGTAAACCTTTTTTTGGCAGTTATCCAATGACGAAGAGCATTCGTAATATCGCTATTATTGCGCACGTGGACCACGGCAAAACCACTCTGGTGGATGCCATGCTGCGGCAGAGCGGAATTTTCCGCGCCAACCAGGAACTGGTGGAGCGCGTGATGGATTCGAACGATCTGGAGCGCGAGCGCGGCATCACCATTCTCGCAAAGAATACCGAGATCGAGTATCAAGGGACCAAAATCAACATCGTGGATACGCCCGGCCACAGCGATTTTGGCGGCGAAGTGGAACGCGCGCTGCGCATGGTGGATGGAGTGCTGGTTCTGGTGGACGCCAGTGAAGGGCCGCTGCCGCAGACGCGTTACGTGTTGCAGAAGGCGCTTGCCGCGAAATTGCCGCCGATCATGGTGCTCAATAAGATTGACCGCCCGGACGCGCGCGCTGCCGAAGTGCTCGATGAAATCTATGATCTCTTTATCGACCTTGATGCCACCGAAGACCAACTCGATTTTCCGGTGATCTACACCAACGCGAAATTAGGCGTCGCGCATTTGAAAGTGGGCGACGATTCCACGACTTTGCAGCCGCTCTTCGAGCAGATTGTGAAATCCATTCCGCCGCCGTCGGGTGATCCCGCCGCCGCGCTGCAGATTCAGGTGACCAATCTGGATTACAGCGACTTTCTTGGCCGCCTCGCCATTGCTCGCGTTTTTGGTGGAACTTTGGTGCGGGGTACCGAAGTGGGCATCGTCAAGTTGGATGGAAAAATTCAGCCGACGAAAATTACCAAACTCTTTACCTTTCGCGGGCTGGAACGCGATGAGGCTGAACAGGTGACAGCCGGAGACATCGTCGCCATCGCGGGCGTAGAAGGCATTCAGATCGGCGAAAGCATCACAGACCTGGCGAATCCCGCGCCTTTGGAACCGCTTACGATTGACGAGCCCACGCTGACCATGGTGTTTACGATCAATACGTCTCCCTTTGCCGGCCGCGAGGGACAGTACGTTACTTCGCGCGACCTGCGCGCTCGCCTTGAAAAAGAATTGCTCACGAACGTTTCGTTGCGCGTGGAAGACACCGGCACCACCGACGCTTTTCGCGTCCTGGGGCGCGGCGAACTGCAACTGGCGATTCTGATCGAGACCATGCGCCGCGAAGGCTACGAGTTGATGGTGGGCAAGCCGGAAATCGTAGTACGCACAGAAAACGGCCGGCGCCTGGAGCCGCTGGAATTGCTGATTGTGGACTGTCCCGAAAATTTCATCGGCATCGTGATGGAGTTGCTGGGCAATCGCCGCGGCGAAATGAAAAAAATGGTGAACCACAATTCCGGCCGGGTGCGCATGGAATTCAGCATCCCTTCGCGCGGCCTGATCGGATTGCGCAGCCAATTGATGACCGATACGCGTGGCACGGCGTTGATCCATTCGTTGCTGGAAGGCTGGACGGAATATGCCGGCGACATGGCCATGCGCCTCACGGGCGCGCTGGTGTCCGATCGCGGCGGGATTTCGACTGCTTACGCGATCTGGGGCATTCAGGAACGCGGCGAAATGTTCGTGGGTCCGGCGATTGAAGTGTACGAAGGAATGATCCTTGGCGAGAACGCGCGCGAAGACGACATGAACGTGAACGTGACCAAGGAAAAGAAGCAGACCAACATGCGTTCTTCTTCGGCCGACGAAGCCATCCGGCTGATCCCGCCGCGCGACATGACGCTGGAAAAAGCCATCGAGTTCATTGCAGACGACGAATTCGTCGAGGTCACGCCGAAATCCATTCGCCTGCGCAAAAAAGTTCTCGACGCCAAGAAGCGCCCCAAGCGCTGGCAGGAGATCCGCGCCAGCACGGAGTCGGCCTAGCTTTTTCCCGCGCGCTGCCGCCTAAAACCGAGGCTGCAGCGGTTCGGTGGATCGACGACCACCCAAAAGGCCTGATTCGCGCGATTTAGAGGAATCGCTAATCTGTCCGATAGCGGGACGGATGATTCCCACGAGCGGGCAAAATGGGCCCGCTCCGCGCTTGCAATTCCTCTCTAAATGGCACAATATAAAGAACTTATATGAGGTGCGACACCGGAATTCGATTTGCGATGTATATATACGAGGTTGGTATCCGTGGACATCGTTCGCCCGGAAATTAAGCACAAGAAGAAGATGCGGCGCATCGGCTACATCGCAGCTGCGGTGGTGCTGATTCCGCTGATGACGTACGCGCTTTCGCGGCTGAAGCCCGCCGCGCCGACTGTGGATTCCGGCACCGTATGGACCGGCACCGTGAAGCGCGGGCCGATGCTGCGCGACGTCCGCGGCCTGGGAACCCTGGTGCCGGAAACCATCCGCCTGATCCCCGCCGTAACTGACGGGCAGGTGCAGACGCGCTACCTTCTGCCCGGCACTCCCGTCAAAGCGAACACTGTGATTTTCGACTTGGTCAATCCTCAGCTGCAGCAGGAGACGTTGGACGCTGAATATCAGTTGAAGGGCGCGCAAGCGTCCTACGAGCAGACCAAAGCCCAGCTGCAAAATCAGCTGATGGACAAGCGCACTTTGGCCGCCAGCGTCTCTTCACAATATCGCACGGCGGAAATGGTGAAGCAGACGAAAGAGCAGCTGGGAGCGAACGGGCTGGCGCCGGAACTCGATGTGAAAACCGCGGAAGTTCAGGCGGAGGAATTGGCCAAGGAAAATGACCTGGCGCAAAAAGAAGTGGAGACATTCAATGACTCCATCGCCTCGCAGCTCGCCGTGCAGGAAGCGACCGTAAATCAGAAACACGCGATGTACGAACTGAAGAAATCGCAAATGGATCAGCTGCACATCCGGCCTGGAATCGACGGCATGTTGCAGGAACTCGACGTGGAAGTGGGGCAGAAGGTGACGATGGGCACGGTGCTGGCACGCGTGGCGCAGCCCGCTCATTTGAAGGCGCAGCTGAAGATCGCCGAAACGCAGGCAAAAGATATTTTGATTGGACAGAAGGCGTCTGTGGATACGCATAACGGCATAATTCCGGGCCACGTCACGCGCATCGATCCCGCCGTGGTGAATGGAACAGTCACGGTGGACGTGGGTCTTGATGGCCCGTTACCGACGGGAGCGCGTCCGGATTTGAGCGTGGAAGGAACCGTAGAACTTGAGCGGCTTGCCGATGTGCTGTACGTCGAACGCCCGGTGCACGGCGAAGCGAACAGCACCGTGGGAATTTTCAAGGTGGTGGATGACGGCAAGGAAGCCACGCGCGTGCAGGTGCAACTGGGCCGGACTTCGGTGAATACGGTGGAAATCGTGAAGGGTCTGGAGATCGGCGACAAAGTGATCCTTTCGGACATGTCGGCTTGGGACAATTACGATCGCGTGCAATTGAAGTAGCTGTTGCTGTAATGCAGGGAACTTTTTCAGGCGTCAGGCTCGTACCTACTCTTGGGATTCAGATTCGAAGGAGCGCAGAATGACAACGACGGAACAAGGGCTGATTCGCCTCGATGGCGTGACCAAGGTTTTCTACACGGATGAAGTGGAGACGCACGCGCTGAGCGGCGTCCATCTGGAAATCAAGAATGGAGAATTTCTCTCCATCGCCGGACCTTCCGGCTGCGGAAAATCCACTCTGCTTTCGATACTGGGCCTGCTGGATTCGCCCACCGAAGGCCACTACTGGATCAACACGCAGGCGGTGGCGAATCTTTCGCTTTCAGACCGCACCCGCATTCGCAACCGCGAGATCGGGTTCATCTTTCAGGCCTTCAACCTGATTGGCGATCTCACGGTGTACGAGAACGTGGAGCTGCCGCTCACCTACCGCAGCATGGCCGCGGCAGAACGCAAGAAGCGCGTGCAGGAAGTGCTGGAGCGCGTGGGCATGGCGCATCGCATGAAGCACTACCCGTCGCAGCTCTCGGGCGGTCAGCAACAGCGCGTGGCCGTCGCGCGCGCTCTGGTGGGCTCGCCCTCGATCCTGCTGGCGGACGAACCAACCGGAAACTTGGACTCCAAAAACAGCGAAGCGGTGGTGGATCTGCTTCGTCAACTGCACCGCGAGGGCGCCACGATCTGCATGGTGACGCACGACCCGCGCTACGCGAGCATCGCGGACCGCACCATTCACCTGTTCGACGGCCGCATCGTCGAAGAAACTCTAGGCACGCGTACCGCGAGCGTCTAGAGGAATTCTGAAAACCTAGCCATTACAGCGCCTGAAAATGGTTTTTCGGTGCAGTCGGACGTGTGTGTCTGGAGGCATTCAGAAATGGAAAGCCTGATACAAGATTTGAAATACGCGGTGCGCGTGCTGCTGAAGAGCCCGGGCTTCGTCCTGATTGCGGTGCTGACGCTGGCTCTCGGCATCGGCGCAAACACCGCTCTATTTTCTGTGGTGAACGGCGTGCTGTTGCGGCCTTTGCCGTTTCCCCGGCCCAACGAACTGGTCGTCGTCTCCGAGAAGACCGCGAATTTCGACAGCTCATCGATCTCTTATCCTAATTTCCAGGATTGGCAGCGCAGCAACTCCAGTTTTGCGTCGCTCGTGGCCTATCGCAGCGACGATTTCAGCATCACCGGCAGTGGAGAAGCGGAGCGTGTGCGCGTGGGGATGGTTTCCGCCGGCTACTTCGAGACGCTCGGAGTGAACCCCAGTCGCGGCCGTTTGTTTACCGCAGACGAAGATCGCAAGGGAATCGCGGCCGTGGCCCTGATCAGCGCGGGTCTATGGCAGCGCAAGTTCGGCTCCGCGCCGGACATCATCGGGAAAACGATCACGATGAACGGCGAAAGCTACACCGTGATTGGCGTGATACCCGCGAGTTTTCATCTGGAGTCCACGAATTTCAGCCGCGACAAAGATGTGTTTGTTCCCATCGGTGGAGACACGGATCCGCTTTTCCACGAGCGTGATGCGCATCCAGGAACGCGCGCCCTGGGCCGATTGAAACCGGGCGTGACGCTCGCGGCGGCGCAGGCGGACATGGATCAGATTGCGAATAATCTTGCGCTCGCGTATCCGGAGGCAGACAAAGGCGCAGGCGTCAGCCTGGTTCCGCTGAAGAAGGACATCGTTGGAGACGTGCAGCCATTCTTGTGGGTGCTGCTCGGAGCGGTGGGATTTGTATTGCTCATCGCGTGCGTGAACGTTGCGAACCTGCAGCTGGCGCGCACGACGACGCGTTCGCGGGAGTTTGCGATTCGCGCCGCGCTGGGCGCGAGCCAGTCTCGCGTGATTCGGCAATTGCTCACGGAAAGCGCTCTGCTGGGGCTGGCGGGCGGCGCGTTGGGTTTATTGCTGGCTGCTTGGGGAACTCAGGCGGCGCTTAAAGTGTTACCAGAAACGTTGCCGCGAGCGCAGGACGTCGGGGTGGATGGACGCGTTCTCATCTTCACTCTGATCGCTTCGCTGGTAGCGGGAGTTCTTTTTGGATTGGCGCCCGCGCTGAAGATAGCGCGGCCTAACCTGCAGGAAACGTTGAAAGAGAGCGGCCGCGGAGCGAGCGGCACACGGCACCGAGCACAGGGCGTCTTCGTCGTGGTGGAAATGGCCTTGGCGCTGGTGTTGCTGATCGGCGCGGGGCTGATGATTCGCAGCTTGCTGGATCTTTGGAATGTGAATCCGGGATTCAAGTCGAAAGGAGTTTTGACGTTTGCGGTTTCACTCTCGCCTTCGCTCGGTGCGAATGCGGCGACCAGCCGAAACGCGATCCGCGAGATGGATGAAAGATTGAAAAGCATACCCGGCGTGGAAAGCGTTTCGTCCACAGGCGGCGCATTGCCCATGACCGGCGACAACGAATTCCCTTTTTGGCTGGGTAGCGAACCCAAGCCAGCGGATCAGAGCGGAATGAAACAGTCGCTCTTTTATCTGGCAGAACCCGACTACTTGAGCGCGATGGGAATTCCGCTACACCGTGGACGCTTTTTCACACAGGACGACAACGAGCATTCGCCGCCGGTGATCGTGATTGATGAAAGTTTCGCGCGCGTATATTTTCCGAATCAGGATCCCATCGGCAAGCGCATCAACGTCGGCATCATCAACACCGAGCCGGAGATCGTGGGCGTGGTGGGTCACGTGAAGCAATGGGGCCTGGACACCGATGGCGACGCGAATCATCCGATCGTCGCGCAGGCGTACTTGCCGTTCATGCAAGTCCCCGATCAATTCTGGACCGGGCCGCCGCAGTCAGAGGTCGTCGTGCGGACCAAGGGCTCGCCAGCAGGACTGGTGCCGGCGATTCGCACGGCAATTGAAAAAATGAACGGTGAGAACGTGATGTACGAAACCAAGCCGCTCGAGGAAATCGTTGCGGATTCGCTGGCGGCGCGGCGATTCTCCATGATCTTGCTGGGAGTCTTCGCCGCGCTCGCGCTGCTGCTATCGAGCATCGGCATATACGGCGTGATTTCGTATGTGGTGGGCCAGCGCACCCATGAAATCGGAATTCGCATGGCGCTGGGCGCGCAGCGCAGCCACGTCCTGCGTCTGATGCTGGGAGAAGGAATGAAAATGGCATTGGTGGGTGTCGCGATCGGGATTGCCGCGGCGCTCGGGCTGACGCGGCTCATGACCAACATGCTATTCGGTGTGAGCGCCGCCGATCCCATTACTTTTTGCAGCGTTGCCCTGGTTCTGGCGAGCGTCGCGCTCGCGGCCTGTTACATTCCGGCGCGGCGCGCGATGCGCGTGGATCCGATCGTTGCGCTGCGGTACGAGTGAGCAGTAACGGATGATGAGTGACAAGTGATGAGCGACGAGCGGGGGACTCGTTGATTCCTCATCACTTGTCGCTGATCACTCATCGCTTCCTTAGGAGCGGCAATGGGAACACTACTCCAGGATCTTCGCTACGGCGTCCGGACACTCGCGAAGAATCCGGGTTTCACAATTGTGGCGGTATTGACGCTCGCGCTGGGCATCGGCGCGAACACTGCCATCTTCAGCGTGGTGGATGCTGTGCTGCTTCGTCCGCTTCCCTATCCTGAATCCGATCGCCTTTTCACGGTGTATCAGACGTTGCCAGAAGATCCTGCGCAGAACACGGGCGTGTCCTATCCGAATTATCTGGACTGGACGCAGCAGAACGAAGCGTTCGAATCGGTTGCGGCCGTTCGCGGCAATGTGCTGGCGCTGAGCGGGCAGGGCGAGCCAACTTATATTCAGGCTGGCTCGGTAACGTCGAACTACTTCGACGTGCTGCGCGTAAAACCTTTGCTTGGCCGGATGCTGCAGTCATCTGATGACGCGCTCGATGCGAATCCCGTGGTGGTGATGAGCGAATCGTTGTGGCGGGCGAGATTTCGCGCTGATCCTTCCATCGTGGGAAGGACGATCACACTCGACCAGCATCCGATCACCGTTATCGGAATCGTGCCCGCTTGCTTCCATCCTTCGGTGCCGGATGCCGCAGCGCAGCTTTGGGTTCCGCTGCGCCAGGACGGCGTATTTTCCGATATGCGCGGAAGACGCGGGGGCCATTACCTGTCGGCGCTGGGGAGGTTGAAACCCGGCGTGACCGCTGCGCAAGCGCAGAGCGAGATGGCGGCGATGGAGCAGCGCCTCGCCGCGCAATTCCCCGACGAAAATAAAGGCTGGGGAATTCGCATCGTTTCTTTGCAGGCGGACATGGCTGGAAATGTGCGCACCGCGCTGCTGGTGCTTTTGGGCGCGGTTGGATTTGTGTTCCTGATTGCCTGCGCGAACGTGGCGAGCTTGCAACTGGCGCGCGCGGCGTCGCGGCGAAAAGAAATAGCGATTCGAGTGGCGCTGGGCGCCGCACGACAGCGGCTGCTGCGGCAATTTCTGACCGAGTCCGTGCTGTTGAGCGTCATCGGTGGCGCAGTAGGATTGTTGCTAGCCTACGAAGCGCTGCAGGGATTGATCGCATGGCTGCCGGCGGATTTGCCGCGAGTCTCGGAGATTCACGTGGACGCTCGCGTGCTTCTTTTTGGTTTGGCGTTGTCCGTGCTTTCCGGAGTGATTTTCGGATTGGCTCCAGCGTGGCACGGCACGGAGTCGCGATTGGCGGAAGCGCTGGAAGGCGCGCGCGGAGCAGGGGAGGAAAGAACCAGTCACCGCGCGCGGAATATATTCGTCGTCGCGGAAACGGCGCTGGCCATCGTGCTGCTGATCGGCGCGGGATTGCTGATCCGCAGCTTCGCTCGTTTGCAGCAGGTAAACGTCGGATTCAATCCCGCGCAATTGCTGACGGCGCAGGTCGGCTTGCCGCGCGCGCAGTACGCGAAGCCGGAGCAATGGATTTCGTTCTACCAGCAGACGCTCGAACGAATGAACGCACTGCCCGGCGCGCAGGAAGCAGCTGTGGCGGTTCCTTTGCCGCTGAGCGATTCCTACATCAATTTGGCATTCGAGATCGAAGGCCGTCCACCGCGCTCGAAAAGTGATGCGCCGACGGCGGATTTTGTGGCCATCAGCCCGAATTATTTTCACGTGATGCAGGTGCCGCTGCTGCGCGGCCGGGAATTCAGTGCTGCTGATTCGGAAGCTGGACCGAAGGTATGCGCGATTTCTGCCAGCTTGGCGCAGCAACTGTTTCCCCATGAGAGCGCGCTGGACCGGCGAATTCTTATCGGCTATCCGGCGAACAGCTCACGCGAGATTGTCGGTATCGTGGGAGATGTGAAGGACAGCGATCTTTCAGCGCGGCAATCGGCGCAGATTTATGTGCCGTTCGTACAGAATCCGTTCTGGGCCGCGGATATTGCCGTGCGCGCGCCTGGAAATCCCAGCGCGCTGGGCGGCGCGCTGCGCGAACAGATTCGTGCGATTGATCCGGCGCTGCCGGTTGCTGAGGTGCGACCGATGGCGGAAGTCGTCGGCAGCTCGATCGCGCAGCCAAGATTTCGGACTGCGCTCCTGAGCCTGTTCGGAGGCGCGGCATTGCTGCTGGCGGCTATCGGGATTTACGGCGTGCTGGCGTACACCGTCGCGCAACAGACCCGCGAGATCGGCATCCGCATGGCTCTGGGAGCGAATCCGGGGACAGTGCTGCGGCTGGTGCTAGGGCGCGGATTGCGGCTTGCGGGAGCGGGCACGGTAATCGGCGTGCTGGCGTCGTTGATGTTGACGCGGTTGCTTGGCAGCCTGCTTTTTGACGTAAGCGCGACTGATCCCCTGACATTTGCCGCGGTGGCGGGATTGCTGCTCGGCGTTGCATCGCTTGCTTGTTATGTGCCGGCGCGCAGAGCGATGCGCGTGGACCCGATGGTGGCGCTTCGATACGAGTGATCAGTGGCGAGCGTAAAGCCTGCCGTTTCTCATCACTCGTCACTTACCACCATCTTTAGGAGTTGTGAATGGAAAACCTGTTGCAGGACATTCGTTACGGACTACGAACGCTGGTGAAAAATCCCGGCTTCACGATCGTCGCGATTCTGACGCTCGCGCTTGGCATCGGCGCGAACGCGGCGATCTTTTCGCTTACGGATCAGGTTCTGCTGCGTTTGCTTCCCGTCGAGCGGCCGCGCGAGCTCGTGGTGCTCACTTCTCCGGGAGTAAACCACGGGCGCGTTTGGAGCGACATTGACGGCGGGCCATCATTTTCCTATCCGATGTACAAGGATTTGCGCGATCGCAACGAAGTGTTCGCAGGCTTGCTCGCGCGTTATCACACGGAAGTGAATGTGGCGGGACAAGGACAGTCCCAACTAGGCGAGGCCGAGCTAGTCAGCGGAAATTATTTCCAGGTGCTGGGAGTGCGGCCGTTTCTCGGGCGAGTTTTCAGCGCGCAAGACGAAACCGCGCCCGGCGCGAATCCTGTGGCGGTGCTGAGCTTCGGATATTGGACCCGGCACTTCGGCAGCGATCCGAACATCTTGAATAAGCAGCTCGCCGCGAATGGGAATTCCCTGACGGTGGTGGGCGTGGCTCGCCCCGGTTTCAGTGGCGTGCAAGTGGGTCAAATCCCGGACCTGTTCATCCCTATCACCATGAAAGCGCAGATGACTCCGAATTGGGATGGGCTCGCGGATCGCAACGATCATTGGGTCACGATGTTGGGCCGGCTGAAACCGGGAATGTCCGCAGAAAAAGCGCAAGCAGGGCTAGCCCCTTTGTACCGCTCATTAATGGAAGGCGACGCTACGGCTCTGAAGCTTTCCCCGCGCGACCGGCAACCATTTGTGAATCGCAAGCTGGTCCTTGACACCGGATCTCATGGCCGGCCGATCCTGCAGCACGACACCAAACAGCCGCTGCTGGTGCTGATGGCCATGGTGGGATTGGTGCTCTTGATCGCGTGCGCCAATCTGGCCGGCCTACTGATCGCGCGCGGGGAGGGGCGGCAGCGTGAAATCGCGTTGCGCCTGGCGTTGGGGGCAGGGCGGGTGCGGCTGGTGCGGCAGCTGATGACGGAAAGTTTGCTACTGGCGATCGCGGGAGGCGCGGCCGGATTGGCGCTGGCTTCCTGGACGCTCAGCGTGATCGTCAAATCGATTCCGGAAAACGAAGGCGCTGCGGGGCTCACGGCCCAGCTGGATTATCGCGTGCTGATTTTTGCCAGCGTGGTTTCGCTGGTCACGGGCGTGTTGTTTGGACTGGCCCCGGCAATTCGCGCCACGCACACGGATCTGCAGAGCGTCTTGAAGGACCAGGGAGTGAACGTATCGGGCGGAAAAGCCAACGTGCGCGTGCGCAAGTCGTTGATGGTTTCGCAAATTGCATTGACCGCGGTGTTGCTGGCCGCAGCTGGCCTCTTTGCGCACAGTTTGTTGAATCTGAAGACGCAGGACCTGGGCGTTCATCCGGACCACGTGCTGGAATTTTCGATCTCGCCAGAATTGAATCGCTATACCCCGGCGCAGACGATCGCGCTAGAGGACCGCATACGTAAAACCATGGAAGCGCTGCCGGGCGTGCGGTCCGTGAGCGCATCGGAAATACCGATGCTTGCGGATAGCAATTCGTCCGCCAACATTACCGTCCAGGGATACAACGCGCAGGAAGACGAAGAGATGGACGTGGACCAGAACTGGGTGGGTCCGAACTACCTGGCTACCATGGGAATTCCACTGCTGAACGGGCGGGAATTCTCCGAAGCTGATTCCAGCACGGCGCCCAAAGTTGCGATCATCAACGAGGCGATGGCGCGCCGATACTTTGCAGGACGCAATCCTACCGGCATGCATTTCGGTTTCGGCGGAGGCAAGGACACCAAGCTTGACACGGAAATTGTAGGCGTCGTGAAGGACAGCAAGAATACCGACGTGAAGAAGTCCGCTCGCCCGTTTGTATTCTTGCCCTATGCGCAGAGTCCGCATGCTGGAAACGCGACATTTTACGCGCGCACGAATCAGGATCCTATTGCGCTGACGGTCACGCTGCGCAACCTGATTCAAGGATTCGACAGCACCCTGCCAGTTTACGGCGTAAAAACTTTGACGGCACAAGTGGACGAAATCATGTTCACCGACCGATTGGTTACGGTTTTCTCGTTGTGTCTCGGCTTGCTGGCATCCCTGCTCGCAGCGGTGGGTTTGTACGGCGTGATGGCTTACGTGGTGGCGCGCCGCACGCGTGAAATCGGAATTCGCATGGCGCTGGGAGCCACGCAGAAAAATGTGGCCTGGATGATTTTGCGCGAAATCATCGGGATGCTGGGCGCAGGCCTATGCATCGGACTGGTCGCGGCATACGGAATCGGAAGAGTGGTCGAATCGCTGCTGTTCGGCGTGAAAGCCGGCGATCCAGCTGTTTTCGTGATCGCCGCGGGATTGCTGGTCGTGGTTGCTCTGCTGGCCGGCTGGCTGCCGTCGCGCAAAGCTGCAAACGTGGATCCCATGGTCGCGCTGCGCTACGAATGAGTCGTGACGCGCGGTTATACAAACGTGAAAACGTCGCCTGCGAAATATTGCAGCGCGTTTGACGAAGCGGTTGCTGAGGTACGCGGATGGAAGCGCTGCTACAAGATTTGAAATACGCTGTTCGGACGCTCGCGAAAAATCGCAGCTTCACGATCGTTGCGGTGTTGACGCTGGCGCTCGGAATTGGTGCGAATACCGCGCTTTTTTCGGTGGCGAATGGCGTCCTTCTGAACCCGCTCCCTTTTCCGGCGCCGAACCAGCTGGTGGCCCTGTATGAAAAGCGGGTTAGCTTCGCACGCGCGTCGATTTCCTATCCGAATTTTCTCGACTGGCGGCAGGACAACCGCAGTTTCGCTGCGATGGCTGCGTTTCGCCAGGACGATTTCAATCTCACAGGCACCGGCGAAGCCGAACATATCCGCGGCGAGATGGTCTCCGCCGATTTCTTTGCGACGCTGGGCGTGAAACTGGTAGCAGGCCGCTTCTTCACCCCGGACGAGGACCGCATCGGCGGCGCGCCTGTCGCGCTGATCAGCGCAGGCTTGTGGACGCGCAAATTCGGCGCTGCGCCGAACCTCGTCGGCCAGAGAATCACGCTCAACGGCACCGACTACACGATTATTGGCGTGGTTCCGGCCGGTTTCCACCTGCGATTGAATGGTTTCGCGGAAAATAGCGACGCTTATATCCCCATCGGCCAATGGACCGACGTGGTTTTCCCCGATCGCTCGGCTGGCCTGGGGATGAAAGCGATCGGCAGGCTAAAGCCGGGCGTTACGGTGGAGCAGGCTCGCGCCGAAATGAATTCCATTGCGAGCCAGCTCGCTGAGGCTTACCCGGTCGCGGATCAGGATTCGGGCATCACGGTGATGCCGCTCAAGCAAAGCATGGTGGGCGAGATCGAGCCATTTCTTTTCGTGCTGCTCGCAGCTGTTGGCTTCGTCCTGCTCATCGCCTGCGTCAACGTCGCCAATCTGGTTCTGGCCCGCTCCACGGGCCGTGCTCGTGAATTCGCGATACGCGCGGCTCTGGGCGCAAGCCGAGGGCGCGTGCTGCGTCAACTGCTGACCGAAAGCATGCTTATCGCGCTGGCTGGTGGCGCACTCGGATTGCTACTCGCGGCATGGGGAACGCAGGGGATTCTTAGTCTGGTTTCGGACACGCTGCCCCGCGCCCAGGAGGTGCGGGTTGATGGCCGCGTGCTTTTCTTCACGCTCGGGATTTCGCTGCTATCGGCAATTCTCTGCGGGCTCGTGCCCGCACTGAGAGCTGCGCGACTCGATGTGCAAGCGACATTAAAAGAGGGTGGCCGCGGTACCAGCGGCGCGCGCCACAGAGCGCAAGGCGTCTTTGTAGTGGCGGAAATGGCCATGGCACTGGTGCTTCTGGTCGGCGCGGGGCTGATGCTTCGTAGCTTGTCGCGGCTCTGGAGCGTAAACCCGGGATTCGACCCTCATCAGGTGTTGATGTTCTACGTGGCTCTTCCACCGTCGATGGACTCGGCAACACCGGCCGCGACGCGGGCGTCGCTTCTGCAACTGCATGAGAGGCTGAGTTCGATTCCGGGAGTTCAGTCGGTCTCGCTGCTGCGCGGCTCGCTGCCCATGTGGGACGATTCCGAGGATCCATTCTGGATTGCCGGCCGTCCGAAGCCGCTCAGTGACAACGATAAGTACTGGTCCATCTGGTCCGAAGTTGAGCCTGATTATTTGAAGGTGATGGGGATCCCGCTGGTGCGCGGCCGGTTCTTCACTCCTGTAGACACGGAAAGTTCGCCGCGTGTTGCAGTGATCGATGAGGAGTTCGCCCGGAAATATTTCCCCGGCGAAGATCCCATTGGGAAAGTCTTTATCGACGATTATGTGGACCCAGCCACAATTGTCGGCGTGGTAGGCCACGTGAAGCAATGGGGCCTGGACGACAAACTCGCGATGCATGCCGAATTTTATCTTCCCTTCAGGCAGATTCCGGACAAGTACATGTCGCGCGCGAATCGCAGCACTACACTGGTGCTGCGAACGACGGTTGCGCCGCTCTCTCTCACCGAGAGTATCCGGCACGAGATCCAGCAAATGAACAGCGAAGAGGTGATGTTCAGTCCCGCAACCATGGACGATATCGTCTACAACCGGTCGATCCTAGCACAGCGCTTCTCGATGGTCCTGTTGGGTGCGTTCGCGGCGGTGGCGTTGCTGCTGGCAAGCGTGGGAATTTACGGCGTGGTTTCCTACATCGTGGTGCAGCGGACGCACGAGATCGGTATTCGGGTCGCGCTCGGCGCGAAGCAGAGCGACGTAATGCGCTGGGTGCTCGGCGCAGGCGCGCGCATGGCACTGCTCGGAGTGGGAATCGGAATTGCAGCGGCGCTTGCGCTTACGCGTCTTATGACCAATTTGCTGTACGGCATAAGTGCCGCGGATCCCATCACCTTCGTCGGCGTGGCGGCGCTATTGACCCTCGTAGCGTTCGCCGCCTGTTACATTCCGGCTCGGCGCGCGATGCGCGTGGATCCCATGGTGGCATTGCGGCACGAATGAGCGCGCCCCATGGAACTTGCGCGGCTGAAATAACGTATCTGTCGTGGAAGGCGCGGCCACCAGATCACCCATGAATCGTTTTGAGCCGATCGGCGTCGGGTTCCACAGAAGGGTCGAGCACCGCGCGCCTGGAAACGCTGCTGCTAGATTACGGAGCTGACAATGGAAACTCTACTGCAAGACATTCGATACGGCGCGCGCATGCTCATGAAAAATCCCGGCTTTATGATCGTCGCCGTCATCACCCTGGCGCTGGGCATTGGCGCGAACACCGCCATTTTCAGCATGGTGGATGCGTTTCTGCTGCGGCCGCTCCCCGTGGCGGAACCAGCACAGATCACCGTGCTGGCGTTCCAGCAGAAACAAGGAAATTTCCTGACGCAATTCTCGATTGCGGATTATCGCGATATCCAAAACCAAACGAAAGAAGTGTTTTCGGATGTTTTCGCTTGGCAGTTCGGCCTGGATGGCCTGAGCGTAGACGGCAAAGCCGATCGCATCATGACCAACTACGTAACTGGAAATTATTTTTCCGCGCTGGGCCTCAAGCCGGCGCTGGGCCGGTTCATTCTGCCTGCGGAAGGCGATGTGCTGGGCGCGGATCCTGTGATGGTCCTCGGTTATTCCTACTGGCAGACGCGTTTCGGTGGCGATCCGGGAATTGTGGGGCGAAAAGTTTCCGTCGACGGCAAGCCGATCACCATCGTGGGCGTCGCCCCTAAAGGCTTTGTCGGAGTCTATCCAATTCTGAGCGTGCAAGGTTATTTGCCGATGGGCATGGCAATCATTGCGGGCAATCCGAGCGATTTCATGACCAACCGCCAGATTCGCAATGTTCCGATTCTAGCGCGACTCCGGCCAGGCGTAAGCGTGCAGCAGGCGCAGGCCGTTTTGACCGTGGTATCCCGGAGACTGGCTCAGGAATATCCCGATGCGCACAAAGAACTCGACGTGCGGGTCTTTCCAGAACTTCGCGCGCGGCCGAATCCTGATCCCAATAACACGGTGATGGTAGTGGGAGGCCTTTTTCTAGGCTTGGCCGTGATGGTGTTGCTCCTTGCGTGCGTCAACGTGGCCAATATTCTGCTGGTGCGCTCTACCGTGCGTGAACGCGAAATGGCGATTCGCGCCGCCTTGGGCGCCGCACGAATCCGGCTGATTCGTCAGTTGCTTACCGAAAGTGTTTTACTGGCACTGCTGGGCGGCGTGGCCGGAGTTCTTCTGGGCTATTGGGGCAGCTCGGCGCTCAGTTCGATAAACGTGCAAACGGATCTTCCCGTTCATTTTGATTTCGGTTTTGATTGGCGCGTTTTTGGTTTCGCCACCGCGGCGGCATTCGTCACCGGAATTATCGTGGGCATCGTGCCCGCGGTGCGCGCCTCGCGTGGAAATTTGAGCGCGATTCTGCACGAAGGCGGGCGCGGAGTGGTGGGCGGAAAGAATCGGCTGCGCAGTACGCTGGTGGTGGTGCAGGTGGCGGGTTCGCTGATGCTGCTCATCATCGCCGGACTATTCACGCGCAGTCTGGCACAGGCGCAACGAACTGACCTCGGCTTCAGACCCGATCACGTCCTGAACCTGATCATGGATCCCAACGAAATCGGATACAACCAGGCGCAAACGAGGGATTTTTACAAAGGTCTGTTGCAGCGCGTGCGCGCGCTTCCCGGAGTTGTATCGGCTTCGACCGCCAACGCTACTCCCATGGGTTACTACAACAATTTCGATTCACTCACCATTGAAGGATACCAGCCGCCTCCCGGACAGTCCGCTCCGTCTTCCCTCTACAACACCGTTTCCACGGATTACTTCCAGACGATGGGAATTCCTCTGTTGCGCGGTCGAGTCTTCACGGAAGCGGACGACGAAAATACGCAATATGTGGCGATCGTCAGCGAAGCGATGGCCAAGCAGTATTGGGCGGAGAAAGATCCCATGGGCCGGCAATTTAAAATGTCCACCGACCCGGCGCATTCGCTCGTGGTGATTGGCGTAGCCAAGGACATTCGCTTCAACGGCCTCACCGGGCCATTTAGTCCGATGTTCTACGCGCCGTTCCTGCAGCATCAAGCTGCAAATTCTCTCCAGACTTTGCAACTACGCACGGCTGGGACGCCGGAAATGATGATTCCGGAAACCGAGCACGTCATCGAATCGCTCGCGCCGCAGCTTCCGATTTTCGATGTGCAGACGATGTCGCAGGCGCTCAATACGCTGAACGGGCTGCTTTTTTACAAAATCGGAGCGGTGCTGGCGGCGCTGCTTGGAATGCTGGGACTGATTCTGGCGATCGTTGGAGTTTACGGCGTGGTTTCTTACGCCGCGACTCAGAAAACGCACGAAATCGGAGTGCGCATGGCGCTGGGTGCGCAGCCCGCCGACATTCTGAAAATGGTTTTTCGTGAAGGACTGCTGATCGTCGGCATTGGCCTGATCGCGGGCATCGGCGGCGCGCTGGCTGCCGGCCAGGTCGTTGGCAGCTTTCTGACGGTCAGCGCTCGAGATCCGGTCACGTACGCGATCGTCACGGCAATTCTTTTGATTGTGGCGCTGAGCGCGTGCTTCATTCCAGCGCGGCGCGCGATGCGTGTGGATCCGATGGTCGCGCTGCGATACGAGTGAGCCGTGACCGGTGACGAGCGGAAGCTGCGTCGTTTCTCATCACTTGTCACTTCCTTAGGGGGTTGCAATGGGAACGTTGCTTCAGGACCTTCGCTACGGCATTCGCATGCTGGCGAAAAGCCCGGGCTTCACGGCGCTAGCGATCCTTACGCTGGCGCTCGGAATCGGCGCGAACACCGCGATTTTCTCGGTGATCAATTCAGTCTTGCTGCGCCCGCTGCCATTTCACGAGCCCGGACGCTTGGTGGCACTTTGGCAAACCGAAAGCGCGCCGGGCAACTTTCCGCTGACTGGACCCGATTATCTGGACTGGCAAGCACAGAGCCGCACCCTGGAAGCGACCAGCCTGTACTCCTGGGAACGGACGGCGAACGCCAGCGGTACCGGTCAGAGCGAAGCCGTTTCCGTGAGCAGCACTCAAGCCGATTTTTTCGCTCTCCTCGGCGTGCAACCAAGGATCGGGCGCACTTTCGATCCCGGCGAGGATCAGGCCGGAAAAAATCATGTGGCCATTCTGAGCAACGCCTTCTGGCATCGGCAATTCGGTGGCCGCTCTGACGTCTTGGGCAAGACGATCGAGTTGAATGACGAATCCTACTCCGTCATCGGCGTCCTGCCCGCTTGGTTCAATTTTCAGCGCGCCTCGGAAATTTGGACTCCCATGGACATGACGCCCAAAGCGCTGGGTCCGCGCGGCGAGCATTCCTATCGCGCCATCGCCAGACTTAAACCGAATGTCACCGTAAGCCAGGCTCAGGCGGAACTCAACAGCATCACGAAGCAGGTGGCAAAACAAAACGGGGATAACGATAAGTACAACGGAGCCGTAGTCGTTTCGCTAACCGAGCAGCTAACCGGAAGTTCTCGGGAAAGTCTTTTCATCCTGCTCGGCGCCGTGGCGCTCGTGCTGCTGGTGGCCTGCGCCAACGTCGCGAACCTGATGCTGGCTCGCGCGACCAATCGTCAGCGTGAAATTGCCGTGCGCGCCGCTATGGGCGCTGGACGCTGGCGGTTGGCGCGCCAACTGCTCACCGAAAGCATTTTGCTTTCTCTGCTCGGTGCCGCAGTGGGGCTTGTGGGCGCGTTCTGGGCAGTATCGTTTCTGGAGTCGGCCGAATCACTTCCGATTCCCCGCGCCAATCCCATTCAAATTGACTTCACCGTGCTGCTGTTCACGATCGGCGTCAGCATGCTGGTTGGCGCGCTGTTCGGCCTGGCGCCTGCCACGCAGTCCTTCCGGGTGAACCTCAGCGAGGAGCTCAAATCCAGCGCCCAGGCCGTGGTAAGTCCGTCCGGTGCGCGCCGCCTGCTCCGCGACGCGTTGGTCGTCGGCGAAATCGCCGCCTCGCTGGCCTTGCTCATCGGCGCAGGATTGCTGCTGCGCAGTTTCTCGCGTTTGCGCAATTCAGGAATTGGCGTGCAAGCGGATAACGTAATCACCATGGGAGTCAAGCTGCCCAACGCAAAATACAAAACGTTGCCGGCTCGCCGCCAGTTCTTTGACCAACTACTCGATCGCATTCAGCGCGAGCCGGGTGTTCAGGCCGCAGCAGCCTCGACGGAAATTCCTTTGGAAGGCGGCACGAACGGGTACGTCACGGTGGATGGCCAAAACGATCCTGCGCTCGCGACCCAGCTCGTCGAATGGAACAACATCACGCCTGATTATTTTCGCGCGTTCGGCGTACCCGTTGTGCAAGGTCGCGTTTTCACCGCCGAAGACCTGGAACGCACGGCTGTTGCGAATTTGAAACTGGATGATCTTTATAAGAATGATCCGAACCTGAAAACGTTGCCGCCGGAAATTGGATTTGTTGCCGTTATCAACCGCAAGATGGCGCAATTGTATTGGCCGAAACAGGATGCGCTCGGCAAAGTGTTTCACGCCGGCGGCGTTCCGGTCACCGTGGTCGGTGTTGTTGGCGATGTTAAGGAGTGGGACATACGCAAAGACGTGCCTCCCCAAGCGTATTTTCCGCTCACGGCGGCACTCGACAATGAAGGATATGGCGTGCAGCTGACGGTGAAGACCAGCGTCGCTCCGCGCAGCGTTTTGGCGGCGATTCGCGGTGACCTGAATGCCCTCGATGGTGGCTTGGCCGTATTCCGCCCACGCAGCATGGATGAAGTCGTCGCCGACGCGATGCAGGACACTCGCGAGCAGACCATCTTGCTCGGCATTTTTGCCGCGCTCGCACTGTTGCTGGCATCCGTCGGAATTTACGGAGTGATGGCCTACGTTGTGACGCGACGCACGCACGAAATCGGCGTGCGCATGGCGCTGGGCGCGCAGCAGCACGACGTGTTGCGGCTGGTTCTCGGCGAAGGGTCGCGGCTCACTGCTAGCGGCGTCGCAATCGGCCTGGCGGCAGCGTTCGCTCTCACGCGATTGCTGCGCTCGCTGCTTTTCGGAGTCAGCGCCAGCGATCCGTTGACCTTCGCGGGAGTTTCCATTTTGCTTGCGCTCGTCGCGCTGGCAGCGTGCTACATCCCGGCGCGGCGCGCTGCACGTGTGGATCCGATGGTGGCTTTGCGCTACCAGTGATAAGCGACAAATGATGATGCAGCGCTCATCGTCATCCTGAGGGATCCAAGCGACCGAAGGATCTCTGTTTCGACGAAAGTTTACCAGGAGTCAAAGAATGGAAACCCTGCTGCAAGACATTCGCTACGGCATTCGCATGTTGGCGAAGAATCCCGGCTTCACGGCCATCGCCGTTCTTACCTTGGCACTGGGCATCGGCGCGAACACGGCAATTTTCTCCGTGGTCAACGCGGAGCTTCTGCGTCCTCTGCCGTTCCGTGATCCGGGCCAGCTTGTGCGTGTGGCCACTGCCAATGCACGGCTTCACACCGTGAGCGGCGCGGTTTCCTATCCCGATTTCGCGGACTGGCGCGCGCAAAATCACGTTTTTCAGGACATGGCTGCGTATACGGACTCCAGCTTTGCTCTCACGGGAACCGAACAGCCCGCGCACCTGCAAGGCGCGACTGTCACCGCCGCCATGTTCCGTCTGCTGGGGGTTTCGCCGGAATTGGGCCGCGGGTTTCTGCCGGAAGACGATGAACCTCACCATCACGTCGTGATTCTCAGCCATCGCCTATGGGAAGAGCGCTTCGGCGGCGATCCGCAGATCATCGGGCGCGTGATCACGCTGGATAACAGCGCTTACACAGTGGTGGGCGTGATGCCCGCGAGCTTTCAGTATCTGCTGCAACGCGAAACGCCGGAGCTGTGGTCCAGCTTCAGCCCTTTGCGGGAATCCACTACCGATTCACCTACGATGGCCGATGAGCGTGACGCGCACTTCTTGAGAGTAATCGCGCGAAGGAAGCCTGGCGCCACGGTCGCGGAGGCGCAAGCCAACATGGATGTGATCGCCGCGTCGCTGGCTAAGCAGTATCCCGACACCAACAAGTATTTCGGAGTGCGCGTGGTTTCCGAGCAGGAAGAATTGACGCACAGCATCCGTCCGGCGCTGTTCGTGATGATGGTAGCAGTGGGATTTGTGCTCTTGATTGCGTGTGGGAACGTGGCGAATCTGCTGCTGGCACGGGCCACGTCGCGCACACGTGAAATCGCCATCCGCTCGGCGCTGGGTGCCGGCCGTCACCGCGTGGTTCGGCAGCTCCTCACCGAAAGTTTTCTGCTCGCACTGCTGGCCGGAACGCTTGGTCTGCTGCTGGCGACGTGGGGAAGCGCCGCCTGGGTGCGATTTAGTCCCGAAAACTTGCCGCGGATCGCTGAAATTCGCATGGATGGCTGGGTGCTGGCCTTCACGACGGCACTGTCGCTGGCAACAGGAATGCTGTTCGGGCTCGCTCCTGCTCTGCAAGTGTCGCACGCCAATATCGTGGATGCTTTGAAAGAGGGCGCGCTCAGCAGCACCGCAGGGCGCGGCCGTCATGCACTGCGCAGTTCGTTGGTTATTGTCGAAATAGCGTTGGCGCTGGTGCTGCTGGTTGGAAGCGGACTTCTGATTCGCAGCTTGATGCACTTGCAGAACGTAAATCCGGGATTCGATCCGCACAACGTGATGACCTCCAACGTGGACTTGCCGGATGAAAAATACACGGATGCCAAGAAGGCTCAATATTTTAAAGATCTGATACCGCAACTCAAGGCGCTGCCGGGAGTGCAATCAGCTGCGGGCATTTATCCGCTGCCGATGGGCGGCGATGAAATTCGCACCATTTTTCAAATTGACGGGCATGCGGTGCCCAAGAGCGAGGAGCCGCACACCTCCCTGCGGGACATCACGCCGGAATATTTTGCGACGATGCGGATCCCCATTCTGCAGGGCCGCGATTTCGGTGCGCAGGACGAACCGGCTTCTTCGCCGGTGATCATCATCAACGAGGCGCTCGCGCATCAGGCTTTCCCTGGCGAAAATCCAATTGGAAAACACATCAAGCCCGAAGTTGCCGCCGGAGCGAACGAGCCAGTGATGCGCGAAGTCGTCGGCGTGGTGGGCAACGTGAAGTTTCACGATTTGAGCGACGAATGGGCTTCGGAATCGTACGTCCCCTACGCGCAAATACCGTTCGGTTCCATCACCCTGGTAGTGCGCACGGCGCAGGATGCTCATGGCCTGGCGAGGCCCATGGCCGAAACCGTTCGCTCGCTGGATAAAGATTTGCCCACTTACGCGCCCAAGACCGTCGACGAATATCTGAATGGCACGATCGCGCAACCCCGCTTCAATTCGTATCTGCTGGGAATTTTTGCGGCGTTGGCCATGCTGCTGACGGCAGTCGGCTTGTACGGTGTGATTTCTTATTCCGTGGCTCAGCGCACGCACGAACTCGGCATCCGCATGGCCTTGGGCGGGCAGAGGCGAGACATGCTGCGACTGATCGTCGGGCAAGGGTTGCGCCTCGCCTCATTTGGCGTCGGGATCGGTTTGGCCGCGGCATTTGCGCTCACGCATTTTCTATCCAGCATGCTGTTTGGCGTCAGCGCTGCCGACCCCGTTTCCTACATCGCCGTGGTGGCCTTGCTACTCGGCGTGGTGGTCGTCGCGTGCTACGTTCCGGCGCAGCGGGCCATGCGCGTGGACCCGATGGTTGCACTGCGCTACGAATAGACCTCCGGTGCGCCATGGACGGCCTAACAGCTGGCAAGGGCCCCGGCGGCATCGAAAATCGGACTGTCCGAAATCGCAACGAGCATTCCCGCAATTGGTCATAGATGGCCTTGTAGGGCTCTCATCTCGGCTTTAATCTATTGTAAATACATGTCTTATATTAATATTAGGCTGGAATCCCACCTGCCCATATTCGGGAGGCACTCAATCAGAGACGTCTCGCATCCAGCTAAGCGGGGCTCGAATAATGAAAATCATGACGCTCGAATCCACTACCGAAACCGCCAGGACGCAGCCACGAGTGCTAATCGCGGACGACCAGCCCGACATCCTGGAAGCGCTTCGACTGTTGCTCAAAGGACACGGTTACGTCACTGAGGCAGTGACCTCACCGGCGGCCCTGTTTGCCGCCGTTTCCCAAGACGGATTCGACCTGATCCTCATGGACCTTAATTATGCTCGCGACACAACTTCAGGCCGCGAGGGACTAGACCTGCTGGCGCGACTGAAAGCCAGCGAAGACGCTCCCCCAATCGTAGTGATGACCGGTTGGGCCACCGTTGGTCTGGCAGTCGAAGCCATGCAACAGGGCGTCGGCGATTTCGTCGAAAAGCCCTGGGTCAATTCCCGGTTGCTCGAAATTCTTCAGAAACAAGTGCAGATCGGCCGCGAGCGCCGCGAAGCCCGGCAAAAAGCGGCGGCCAACACCATCGCGCAGAGCGAAATTGCCTCGCAGCTTCACGCGCAGGATCGCGAGATTGCAGAAGCGCGTTCGATCCAGCAGGGGTTTCTGCCGAAGGAAATTCCGCAATTGCTCGGATTCGAAATTGCTGGCGCCTGGCAACCAGCGCGCGTGGTAGGCGGCGACTATTACGACATCCTTCCGTTCGGTCCAGAGACGCTGGGTATATGCATTGGCGATGTTGCCGGCAAGGGCATGCCAGCGGCGCTGCTCATGTCTAATCTGCAGGCTGCTTTTCGAGGTTTCGCTTCCCCCTCGCTTGCTCCGGAAGAATTGTGCGAGCGCTTGAATTCGCTCATCTGCCGCAATATCGCGACGGACCGCTTCATCACCTTTTTCTACGCCCAACTGGACGGCCCGGCTCGCCGCCTGCGTTACACCAACGCCGGACACAATGCGCCAATCGTGTCGCATCGCGATGGCACGCACGATCGCCTGCTGGAAGGCGGCGGCATTCTCGGCGTGTTTCCGACCCAGGAGTTTGCCACCGGCATCTACGACCTGGCAGCGGGCGACCGCGTGCTGCTCTTTACCGATGGCGTCACGGAGGCGCGCGTTCCGGAAGGCGAAGAGTTCGGCGAACTGCGCCTGTTGGACCTGCTCGAACAAAATCGCGACAAAAGCGCGGAAGATTTGCAGAAAATAGTTTTGCAAGCCGCCGGCGAATTCTGCGGCGGCCACTGGCATGACGACGCCACTCTGATCGTCATAGCCGTGGAATAATCATCACGGCCGAGCGCGGCAACGATCCGTGCGCTCGAAAACCCGCAACAGAAACTCGAACCGAGGAGCGAACGGGCGTGATCAAACTGATTGACGTCGAAAAATTCTACGAATCCGGGGCGGGAAAAACCTGGGTGCTTCGCCGCATCAACCTGGAAATTCGCGAAGGCGATTTCATCACCGTCATGGGGCCATCCGGCGCGGGCAAATCCACTCTGATGGGCATCATCGGCATGCTCGATGGCGCCTGGAAGGGGGAATATCACCTGCTCGATAATCCGGTGCATAAGCTCGATAATCGCCACCGCGTAGAGCTGCACAAAAAATATATCGGCTTCGTTTTCCAACAATATCACCTGCTGGACAATCTCACCGTCGCCGAGAATCTGGACCTGCCGCTTTCTTATCGCGACATCAAGAAGACCGAGCGCGAAGGAATGGTCGCGGACGCTCTGGATCGGTTCCAGATTGTCGGCAAGAAAGCGCTTTTCCCCAATCAGCTTTCCGGCGGGCAGCAGCAGCTGGTGGCTGTTGCGCGCGCCGTGATTGGCAAACCCAAACTGATCCTCGCCGATGAACCCACCGGCAGTCTGCATTCCAGCCAGGGCAAAATGATCATGGATATGCTGAAGAAATTGAACGATGACGGCACAACGATTATTCAAGTGACGCACAACAACGAGTGGGCCGCGTACGGCAATCGCATCATCCAGCTCGCCGACGGATGGATCGTGGACGGCCAGCCTGTGGCGGGCGGAGCCACAGCCAGCCGCTGAACGCGCATTGCGCAGTGCGGAGGGAGCAAGGAGTTCGAGTTGCAAAACACGCAGTTCTTTGAAAACTTGCTGCAGGATATACGCTACGCGTTTCGCATCTTGCGTCACAGCCCGGGCTTTGCGGCTACGGCCATCGCCGCATTGGCGTTGGGTATCGGCGCGAACACCGCGATCTTCACGGTCGTCAATACGGTTCTGCTGCAACCGCTCGCCTATCCCCAGCCGGATCGCCTCGTGCAACTTGAACTCAGCAGTCCAGAGGGGAATGGAAATGTCACCTCGATTCCGAAGTACATGGTGTGGCGTGAGCAGACGCAGGTTTTGCAGGATGTGGCCGCCTACGATGAAGGTGGCCCGGGCGTAAACCTCACGGGGGGCGATCGCCCGGAGCAGCTCAAGGGCGTGCACGTTTCCGCGAGTTTTTTCCCGTTGTTCGGCGCGAGTATGTCGGCTGGGCGTGCGTTTTCTGCGGACGAGGATCGTCCCGGCGGCGCGCGGTTGGTGGTGATCAGCAACGGATTGTGGCGCCGGCGATTCGCGGCGGATCCCAACATCGTCGGCAGGGACATCGCGCTCGGCGGCGAGCCCTATTTAGTGACGGGCGTGCTCGTTCGGACCTTCACTTCGGATCCACCCGCGGATATTTACCTGCCGCTGCAAGCGGACCCCAACAGCACGGACCAGGCTCATTACTTGCGTTCGGCGGCCCGCATGAAACCCGGAGTCACGCTGGCGCAAGCCCAGGCCGCGATGAAACTCGCCGCTGAAGAATACAAACGAAAATTTCCCGGCAACATCGGCATGGGCCCGCAAGAGAGCTTCACCGCCGAGCCGCTGCGCGACACCGTGATTGGCGACGTGCGCAAGTCGCTGCTGATTTTGCTGGGCGCGGTCGGCATGGTGCTATTGATTGCCTGCGCCAACGTGGCCAATTTGCTGCTGGTGCGCGCCACCATGCGCAAGCGCGAAATCGCCATCCGCGCCGCGATGGGCGCCCGGCGCGGACGCATCATCCGCCAGCTGCTCACGGAAAGCGTCTTGTTGTCCCTGGGCGGCGGCGTCTTCGGTCTGATTCTTGGTTATTTCGGCGTGCACGCGCTGCTCACGATCAACCCAGGCAACATCCCTCGAATCGGCGAGCGAGGCGCCGCGATCACTCTTGACTGGCGCGTACTGGCGTTTACCCTGTTCGTCTCGCTGGGCACGGGAATATTATTCGGGCTGATACCCGCCTTCAACGCATCGCACGCGGATCTTGCCCTCACGCTGAAAGAAAGCGGCGTGCGCTCCGGTAGTGGCCTCAGCCAGAACAAGGCTCGCGCGACTCTGATCGTTACGGAAGTGGCGCTCGCGCTGGTGCTGCTGGTGGGCGCGGCTTTGCTGATCCGCACTTTTGCAGCATTGCGAGGCGTGAATCCCGGATTCTCGACCGACAAGATTCTCACCATGGAAATGTCTCTCACCGGCACGCGCTTTGACACCTCCGCTGCGGTCGATCAGCTGGTGCGCGATGCGCAGCGCCGCGTGGAGGGTCTGCCCGGCGTGGTTGCGTTTGCTTCCACGTGCTGCCTGCCCCTCGAAGGCGGCTTCGGGCTTCCGTTCGTCATCGAAGGGCGCCCGCTTAGCGACGGCCCGGCGCAGGGTGGAGCGGGGTATCGCCCATTGTCACCGCGGTATTTCGACGTGTTCAAAATTCCGCTGCTGCGCGGCCGCATGATTACGGACCACGATGACGGCGGCGCGGAACCAGTCGTCCTGATCAACGAGGGCATGGCCAAGAAATACTGGCAGGATGCGAATCCCGTGGGCCAGCGCATCACGATCGGCAAGGGAGTGGGCCCCGAATTCGAAGAACCGCCGCGCGAAATCGTTGGAATTGTGGGCGACGTAAGAAACGGCGGCCTCGACAGCGATCCCGACCCGATCATGTACATTCCGGTAGCGCAAATGACCAACGGACAGACCGCGCTCACTAACCGCATCATTCCGATTACCTGGATCGTGCGCACCAAGGTCGAGCCCTTTTCACTGAGCACCGAAATTCAGCAGGAACTCCGCACCGCGAGCGGCGGCTTGCCCGTCTCTCACATCCGCTCGATGGATCAAGTGCGTTCGGAATCCACGCAGCGCACGGATTTCAACATGACGCTCCTGGCAATTTTCGCTGGCGTCGCGCTGCTGCTAGCGGCCATCGGCATCTACGGCCTGATGGCGTATACCGTGCAGTTGCGCACGCAGGAAATCGGCATTCGCATGGCTTTGGGCGCGGGCCCGCAACAGGTGCGCAGGATGGTCGTCCAGCAAGGCATGCGCCTCGCATTGATTGGAGTTTTCCTGGGCGTGGCGGCGGCTCTGGCGCTCACGCGCTTGATGGCCAGCCTGCTTTACGGCGTGAAGCCGTGGGATCCCGCGGCGATTCTGTCGGTTGCCTTGCTGCTTAGCGCCGTGGCATTGCTCGCCACTTACTTTCCCGCGCAGCGCGCTTCGCGAGTGGATCCGATGATCGCCCTGCGCTATGAATGAGCGGCGCAAGTGAAAGGAATGATCAGGCGATGACACGCTTGGCGCGTGGAATGGATTGGCCCAAGAGGTGGACATCAAGTGACGACGCAGTAAGATAAGCTGTCACTTGGGCGCTTCTTGGGGGCGAAAATTATTATGGACACACTTTGGCAGGATTTGCGTTATGGCGCGCGCATGCTGCGACGAAACCCTGGTTTCGCGGCGGTCGCGATTTTGACTCTGGCGATTGGCATTGGCGCCAACATCGTGATTTTCAGCGCCGTCAACGGAATTTTGCTGAAACCTCTGCCGTTTCCGGATTCCGGCCGCGTTGTCACCATTTGGGAGACCGACGCGAACCGCAACATCACTCGCGGCATGGCTTCGGCGCCGGAATTCCTGGAATGGGGCGACAGGAACCACGTGTTTCAGGAACTCTCCTGCTGGCGCGCTTTGTACTTCACCATTACCGGCGGCGGAGGGCCAGAGCGGGTGTGGGGCTCGCAAGTGTCCGGCAATTTTTTTCGCATGTTGCGTGTTACTCCGATTCTCGGCCGGGATTTCACCTCGGAAGACATACAACCCGGCCATGAACAGGTGGTCCTGTTGAGTTACGGGTTGTGGCAGCGTCATTACGGCGCCGACCCCGGAATCTTGGGCAAGACGATTCTGCTGGATGACAAGCCCTTTACCGTCATCGGAGTCCTACCGCGCATTTTCTCTCTCTACGGCACGATTCCGGAGTTCGATCTGTGGAAGCCATTCGCGTTCCGTGGCGCGCAACTGGATCGCGAAAATCACGGACTTGTTGTTTTCGCCCGGCTCAAGGAGGGCATGCCAATTTCGCAGGCCAACGCGGAAATGGTAACCATCCAGGAACAACTCAAGAAGCAGTACCCGGACATCGACCAGAAGAATGGAATCCGCGTGGTGGGTTTTCACGACGAGCTTGTCAGCACGCTCCGTCCCGGTCTGCTGCTTCTCCTGGCGTCGGTGGCGTTTGTTTTGCTGATTGCCTGCGCGAATGTCGCGAACTTGATGCTCGCCCGCGCTGCCGTCCGGGAGCGCGAAATCGCGCTGCGAATTTCTCTGGGCGCCGGCCGGCGGCGAATTTTCCGGCAGCTCTTGACGGAAAGCGCGCTGCTATCGCTTATCGGTGCGGTGTTCGGCATTTTGTTCGCCTACGGCGGTATCCAAATTCTGCGCGATGCCGTTATCTCCGGACAAGGCACGCGCATACCTCACCCGGAATGGATCGCGATTGACGGCACCGTGCTGGCTTTCACGGTCGTGATTGCCCTGATGACGGGAATGCTATTTGGTTTTGCGCCGGCACTTCAGATTTCGCGCTCCGCGTTGTTCGAATCGCTCAAGGAAGGAAGCCGCGGTTCCACGGCCGGACGCCACAGCCAGCTGGCGCGTTCGGTACTGGTCGTCTCTGAGGTGGCCTTTTCGCTCATGCTGCTGGTCGGAGCTGGCCTGCTGGTTCGCAGTTTTGCCGTGATGTTGGCCGAGCCTCTGGGATTCGATCCTGCCGGCCTCCTGACCATGCAAATAATTCTCCCCGATGGACATTACACGGAAGGTCCGGCCATCTTGAATTTCTATCAGACGGTGATCGAGCGCGTGAATGCCATTCCGGGCGTGACCTCTGCGAGCGCCGCGAATTTTTTGCCGCTGACCCGTTGGACAAATTTTTGCGATATCGACATCGCCGGCCGAGCAACTCCGCCCTCGGGTGAACATTTCACGAGCCAATACCGCGTTGCGGATTGGCGCTATTTATCCACTATGAGCGTCTCCGTGAAAGAAGGCCGTAACTTCACTTCTGCCGACGGGCCGGATTCCCAGGGCGTCGCGCTGGTTAACGAAACCCTGGCGCGCCGCTATTGGCCAAACGAGGATCCCATGGGCCGGCAGATTCGCCTGGTTTTTCCCGTCACCTTAAGCTTCTGGCAACCCATCCCGCATCAAGGCTGGCTCACGATCGTGGGAATTGTCGGCGACATACGCGATTGGGCGTGGGATGAACCCAAGTCGGGCCAGCTTTATCTGCCGATCACGCAGAATCCTTCGCGGCTCATGAGCCTCGTCGTGCGTTCCAGTGGTGATCGTGCGCAATTAACCGCGGCCGTTCGCAGCGTGGTCGAAAGCGTTGATCCTAACCAGCCCCTAACGGATGTGAAAACGATGGAGGACTATCTGGCGGTGGCTTTCTCGCAGCGCCGCCTGAATATGTCGCTGCTGGCGTTTTTCGCGGTGGTGGCGGCGCTGCTCGCCGCGATCGGGATTTATGGCGTTATGGGATACGCCGTCACGCAGCGCTCGCACGAAATTGGCATTCGCATGGCGCTGGGCGCCGAACCTGCGGATGTACTGCGCATGATCGTCGGTGACGGCATGAAACTCGCGTTGCTGGGTTTGGCCATCGGGCTCACGGCTTCGCTGCTGTTGATGAAATATCTCGAGAGCCAGCTCTACGGCGTTAAGGCCCGCGATCCGCTCACCTTCATCGGTGTAGCGGGCGGGCTCGCGCTCGTCGCGCTGGCCGCCTGCTATTTTCCCGCGCGGCGCGCCACGAAAGTCGATCCACTGGTGGCACTGCGCTATGAATGAGGAAACCAAATGACCTATGCATCCGATATTTCCACGAACGAGACCGGCGGTAAAATCCAGGGAGAATCCTTTCGCGCCATGATGCCAGCCAACGCACCACGAACCCGCATCCTCGTAGCCGACGATCAGCCGGACATTCGCGAGGCTTTGCGCCTGCTGCTGAAAGGCGAAAAATTTGAAACGGAGACGGTGGCTTCGCCGGCCGCGGTCATGTCCGCCCTGGAGGCGCGGGAGTTCGACGCGCTGCTGATGGACCTGAACTACGCGCGCGACACCACCTCCGGCCAGGAAGGACTCGATCTGCTTTCGAATATTCGCGCGAAAGACAGCACGTTGCCCATCATCGTCATGACCGCCTGGGGCAGCCTGGAACTCGCGGTCGAAGCGATGCGTCGCGGCGCGAAAGATTTTGTGCAGAAGCCCTGGGAAAACGCGCGATTGCTGGCCATCTTGAAAACTCAGATCGAACTATCGCAAGCGTTACGCAAAGGCCAGCGCCTCGAGGCCGAGAACCGCCTGCTACGCGCGGATGGCCGCCCGGTCATGATCGCCGAATCCGCTTCCATGCGTCCGGTGATGGACCTGATCGCGCGCGTGGGTCCGTCGGATGCCAACGTCTTGATCACGGGCGAGCATGGCAGCGGCAAGGAAGTGGTCGCGCGAACTCTCTACGCGCTTTCTTCGCGCTCGGGCCGGCCGCTGGTCACGGTGAATGCCGGCGGATTGCCCGAGGGCGTTTTCGAAAGCGAATTGTTTGGCCATGTGAAGGGCGCGTTCACCGACGCAAAAGCGGATCGCGTGGGCCGCTTCGAACTCGCTGACGGCGGCACGCTCTTCCTCGACGAAATCGCCAACGTGCCCATGAATCTGCAGGCCAAGCTGCTGCGCGCGCTGGAAACGGGCGAACTGGAACGCGTCGGTTCCTCCACCACGCGCCGCGTGGACGTGCGCATTATTTCGGCGACGAATGCAGACGTGCAAACCGAAGTCAGCGGCGGACGATTCCGCGAGGATTTGCTGTTTCGCTTGAACACGATCGAAATCCATCTGCCCCCGTTGCGCGAGCGCAAGGAAGACATTCCGCTGCTGGCGCACCATTTCCTGCGGCAATCGGCGCAGCGTTATCGCAAACATCTGGAAGGATTCGAGCCAGTGGCGTTGCAGATTCTGCTGGATCATCCCTGGCCCGGAAATATTCGGGAGCTCGACCATTCCGTCGAGCGCGCGGTGCTGATGGCCGAAGGCTCCGCGGTCCGCGCCAGCGATCTGGGCTTGCGTCCCGCGCGCGAGGCCTCTCTGCGGCTGGACGAAATGAGCATCGAAGACGTCGAGCGCGTGCTGATCCAGAAAGCACTGGCGCGATTTGGCGGCAACGTCAGCCACGCCAGCAAGGCGCTGGGCTTGAGCCGCAGCGCTCTCTACCGCCGCTTGCAGAAATATAGCCTTTGACACCTCTGCTCTATGAACGCCGCATCTTGCTGCTGGCTCTGGCCGCGGGGCTGGGAGGCACGGCTGTAGCGTTGCTTCTTCTGTGGACGGGAAGTTTTACGTCCAAGCTGCAGTGGACTCTCACGGTGGCAATGGTCATCGCCTGGCTCAGCTTTGCGTTCTCAGCGCAAAGCCGCGTCATGTTCCCCTTGCGCACACTTTCCAATCTGCTCGCGGCGTTGCGCGAAGGGGATTTTTCCATTCGTGCGCGGGGCGCGAATCGCGAAGACGTGCTCGGCGAGGTCTTGTGGGAAGTAAACGCATTAGGTGAAACGCTGCGCAAGCAAAGGCTCGGCGCGCTGGAAGCCACCGCGCTGCTGCGCAAGGTGATGGAGGAAATTGACGTCGCCGTGTTTGCATTCGATGGCGCGGGCTGTTTGCGCCTGGTGAATCGCGCGGGTGAACGCATTCTCAGCCAGCCGGAGGATCGCATTCTCGGTCACACGGCGATCGAGTTGGGTCTTTCGGAATGCCTGGAAGGCGAAACGCCGCGCATCGCGCAGATCGCATTTCCCGGAAAATCCGGACGCTGGGAAATTCACCGCGGAAGTTTCCGCGAAGCCGGCCTTCCGCACCAGTTGCTCGTAATCACGGATTTGAGCCGCGCCTTGCGCGACGAAGAGCGCCAGGCCTGGCAGCGGCTGATCCGCGTTCTCGGCCATGAACTGAATAATTCCCTCGCGCCGATAAAATCGGTCGCGGAAAATTTGGGCAGCATGCTCGGCCGCGAAGACCGCGCACCGGATTGGCAGGAAGACATGCGCAGCGGCCTCAACGTGATCGCCGCGCGCACCGACGGCCTCGCGCGTTTCATGAACGCCTACGCGCGGCTTGCCAAGCTTCCGCCGCCGGTTTTTCAGCCCATGAGCGTCGGCGTGTGGGTTCGTCGCGTAGTGGGCCTGGAGCCGCGTCTCTCCGTGCAGCTGCAGGCCGGCCCCGACACCGAAATTCAAGCTGATCCCGATCAGCTCGAGCAACTATTGATCAATCTTTTGCACAACGCCGTGGATGCCGCGCTGGAAACCGGCGGCGGCGTGCGCGTCGGGTGGGAACGCCAGAACGGCAGCATCGAAGTGTGGGTTCAAGATGATGGGCCGGGAATTCCCAGCGCAGCGAATCTTTTTGTGCCTTTTTTTACGACGAAGCAGGGCGGCTCGGGAATCGGTCTGGTCCTGAGCCGGCAGATCGCCGAAGCCCACGGCGGCTCGCTCACTCTGGAAAATCGCCCCACGCATCGCGGCTCGGAAGCCCGCCTGCGCCTCCCGCTCAATAATTAGATACTTCTCGCGCCGCTTACTCGCAGGCAGGCGAACCAAGGTTTACGGTGCAAAAAAAACCGGCGGTTGGAGGCCATCCAACCGCCGGGCTTTCGAGGGAGAAAAATCGTTTACTGCTGCTGTTGTTGTTGCGGCTGTTGCGGATCCTTTTTCGCCAGGTCCGCTTTCGTTGGATCCGCCGAGATGCCCGTTCCAGGCCTCTGGTATCGCGTCAGGAACGGCATGAACGGCGTGACTTCGAACGGCATCTTTTCACGCGCCGAGAGCAGCGGAATCGGTTTCGCCTTCACCAGCTCGACATGATCGCCCCAAGGGTCGAGTTTGATGCGGGCGCCCACAGGGAGAGCGGAGATCTGATCGATCTTCGTGGCATCCAGCGTCGGAGCGGCGCTCAACAGCGATGCGCTGAGAGACACGCGATTGCCGAGGTGCGGATTGATCAGCGCAGGTAAATTCTTCGATTGCGCGTCCAGCTGTTTCAGGAAAAGTCCGGCGCTCGCGAGCTTGTCCTTGTAAGGAGAATTCTTCAGCAGTTCCAGCGCCTTGTCGTTGGCCATCTGAATCTGCGCCGCGCTGTCCTTGAACGAAAAACGAGCCATCGCTTCCGTGGTGGTTACGTTGGTGGTGTCGTTGAATCCCCACTGATCGGTGGAAGGCTTGGTGACGATGATATCGGCCAACTCCTGCGCCAGCATCGTCGCCAGACTCGCTTCATCAGGCAGCACGTCCAGCAACCCGCGGCTCAAGACGATGGTGTGCCCGATCGAAAACATTTCCAGAGTGCCGGTCAGCAGCACCCGGCAGTGAACTTCCGGCTGCACGTCCAGATTGTTCGTGACTTCCAGGTTGTTCACGACCGTTTCCAGCACCTTGTCCACTTCTCCTGGAGGCGCGAGCAAGCCGATACGCTGCAGGCGATCCAGCACATTGATTTCGGCGACATGTTGCCATTCACGCTGTGCTTCGATGGGTGATTTATCTTGCGACTGCGCGGCCTGGTCTTGAATCGTGGGCGATTCGATGGTCATCTCGCTGAATTCTTCCTGACGGCCCACATTCTTCAGGTTGTAACCCCACAGACGCGTCTGTGCTTTGAAGCGAATGTCGCCGCCGAAGAAGTCGCGGAGGTCTGATTCCTGGCTATAGATGTATGCCGGCAGCCATAGTCCCGGCTGAACGTTCAAGCGCCAGCTATCGAAATGCAGGTTGAACGAATTGATACCCGCGATGGGCGTGTACACGCCGTTAAAACGCACAATCGTGAAAGTCTGATCGTCGGCCCAGACTCGCCCCTTGAAGCGCCCTTTTCCCGATTTCGGCAGCGGTGTGATGTCGAACACCACGCAGCGCACTTCGCCCAGGAATTCGCGCCGCACATAGTCAAACTGATAGTGCTGGCGATCGAATCCGCTGGTATCGATGTAAATCATCTGCAGGAAGCCTTCCGGCACGTAGGAAGAAGTGAACAGGCCGCTCATATGCGAAATAGGATTGAACGCATCGAATTTTCCTTTTCGCGCGCCGAGCATGGAGTTGTCCACGATGCCCTTGGAAAGGTCCGCCTGGCCCAGAAAATAATGGTCCTTCACCGGGATAGCGCCCATCTCCTTGTCCGACTTCATGTCCTGAATATAGGTTTCGATCAGCGGGCTGAAACGCCGGATCGTCGCCACTTCATCGTGTTCGCGCGCGATCAAGTGGTCGATCGCTTGGTCCACGGTCACTACCGGCGCCGAACTACTCGCCCCTGCCTGCGGCTTGGTTTGATCAGCTGTTTGCGTGGCTTGCGCGGAAACCGACCCGGCCATCAAACCGGCCAGTATTATTGCCAAACCAAAGCTGTTGCACGTGCGCATCTCCATTCCCCTTTCAAGACGCCAATTGGAATACGATGTGGACGATGGCGGTCGAATCCACTGTTTGGCCATCCTGTTGTGCCGGCTTGAAGCGAATCTGCCGCGCCGCTGCTTGCGCGGTCTCATCAAGGCCGTAACCAAGACCTTGCACGACACGTAGGACCTTGACGTCCCCCGACGCCGTGAACACTACCTGCAACAGTACCTCGCCTTCGATGTTCTTTGCCCTGCCTTCGCTGGAATACGTCGGCGTTGGCTTGAAGAGAATTTGCACTGGCGTTGTTTTCGCCGCCACACTCGCGGTTTGCTTGATTTTCGGAGCCGCCACGGCGACATTCTCGTCACCGAAACCACCTTGCTGCACCGCGGCGTGCGGTGGCCCGCCCGGGCTTCCTACTGCAACACCGTTACCAAAGCCGGTGCTGGCGATTACGCCCTTCGCTCCCTTCGCGCCACCGGTCCCGTTGCCGGTGCCAGGGCCCGTCGGCATGTCGTAGGCGCCTTGAACATTGATGTTCGCAGCCTTGTTCGTCTTGCCGTTGGCCGGCACTCCGTTGGGATCGCCGAATCCGCCGGTCTGCACGGCTTCGCGAGGCTTTTTCAAAGTGGGAATCGCCGAGCTACCCATGGACATCGGCGGAGTCTGATCCGGGAAGGCCTTCGCCACTTCCGTCATATCGGGCGCAGCTTCTTTGCGCGCCGCCGGTTTCTTGACGATCGGCGCTGTGGCCACAACCGGCGCGTAGATTCGCGGCTTCGGTAGCTCCACGACTGGCACCGGCTTCGGCTTGGGCATCTCCTTCACAACTTCGTGCTTCACCGGAACAGGTTTTGGTGCTGGCTGCACGGGCTGCGGTTTCCAAGCTACGATCGGAGGCGCTTCGATCGGCGTCGTCCAATATCGTTGCACAATATCGAGCTTCTGCGGCAGCAGCAGAGGTATTATGACGAGCAAGGTTACGGCCGCGATCTGCAGCCCAAATCCGGCGCTGAACAGGTCCCAACGAGGTTCGGCCTCCGGCAGCAGCGATGCATTGAAGACAGCTCGATTTGTAGTCTGCGCCATAACGATCACCAAGGTCCTTGAATAAAGAAATTAAGATGCGTCGAGACAGAATTGCGGTTTACAGTTCATTAGTACTAGAACGAGGGGCTGGGGAAAATAGGACTCGAGTACTATTCTACCCCCAGTCGTGCTGAAAGCGATAACCCAAGCTCTGGGGGTAGCTAGAAGGTTAGCCCTTCTGCGGATCCGTTGCGGAATGCCCAGCCACATGGATGCTCCCATGTATTAATCTAACCGGACTGGAGGGATCAGTCGCGGATTTTAATGTTTAATTGTTGCGTAAGTAAAGGGGCATGACCGTGGCCGGCCGTGCCCCCTCCACTCACTGTTCCATATGGAGCTGCTACATCTTAGTGCGGCTGAACGACGGAATATCCCGTCACCCCGCCATGATTCACCAGCAATAACAACGGCTGATTCGCCGCTGCTGCAATGGCCTGCCGGTAATCGCTCACGTTCTTGACCGGCTTGTGGTTGATTTCCTGAATCACATCGCCGCGACCGATCGGAGGCTGCGCCGCAGCCGCCGGGCTGGAGGGATCCACGGCCGTTACGACCACGCCGTGAGTGCCCGGGCCCAAGTTCAGTTGCTGCGCAATATCCGGCGTAAGCTCGTCTACCTCCACTCCCTCGAGTCCACCGCCGCCCTCGGTTCCGGTGCTCTCTTCCGCTTCCGCTTTTTCCGGCAGTTCGCCCAGCGCTACGCTGTAGTCCTGCGTTTTTCCATCCCGCCAAACGTCCAGCTTCACCGAAGTGCCCGGAGCCATCTGCGAAATTCGCAGTCGCAGGTCAACGTAGTCGTTCACTGGCTGGCCGTTGAGCTTGACGATCACATCGCCCTTCTGCAATCCGGCCTTCGATGCGGGGGTGTTGGGAGAGACGTCGCCAATCAGCGCGCCGCCACTCAGGTTGTAGTTGAAAGCCTTGGCGATTTCCGGCGAGAGGTCCTGAATGTGCACGCCCAGGTATCCACGCACCACTTTGCCGTGCGATAGAATTTGATCCATCACCGGCTTCGCCATACTCATCGGGATCGCAAAACCGACGCCTTCGTTGCCACCCGAGCCGTGCGAAAGAATCGCGGTATTGATGCCCACCAGGTTGCCGTGGATATCAATCATCGCGCCGCCGGAATTTCCCGGGTTGATCGCCGCATCGGTCTGGATGAAGTTCTCGTAGTCCTCAATTCCCAATTGTCCGCGGCCCGTGGCGCTGACAATACCCATCGTGGCCGTTTCGCCGATACCGAACGGATCGCCAATCGCGAAAATCAAATCTCCCACGTTGAGCTGCGAAGAATCACCCAGCGGAAGAGTCGGCAAACCATTCGCTTCGATCTTGAGCACCGCGATATCTGTCTTGGGATCGGCGCCTACCAGCTTGGCTTTGAATTCCCGCTTGTCGCTCAAATACACTTTGATGTCCGAAGCGCCGTCAATCACGTGATTGTTGGTCAGAATCGTTCCATCCGTTGTCACGATTACGCCCGAACCCAGAGCCTGCTCGCGCTCCGCGTGCGGTTTGCCTCCGCCAAACTGATCGCCGAAAAATTGGCGGAACATCGGATCGTTAAAAAATGGCGACATCTGGTTTCCCTGCGACTTCACCATTTTTGATGTGCGAATGTTTACGACCGCAGGCAGCGCGGGCTTGATCACTGCGGAAAATCCATTGGCGAAATTCCCCAAGCTTACCGGCAGCGCGTTTTGCGCGATGGCGATCGGCTCTCGGGGCGAGCCCAGGACGGTGTGACCCGCCCAGTCTCTGAATCCCTGCGAGAGGAGGGCTCCCCCCGCGAACGCCGCGATCACCACGACGGTGGCTACCCAGCGGCGAATACTGAAGCTACTGCGTTCCATAGCTGTCTCTCCTTCATATCGTCTTCTCTGAATTTTCGATTATATCGCGCGCAGAGCTACGTTGGCACTACGGCGAATATGGTATTTGACGTAGCAGCCGGGAATAAGTGTTCCTATCGTCCCGGTGGGCAGCGCGGTTCCTCGCCCTGTATATAGATGCAAAGAATACGCTTGGGGTTCCCCGGGCGATTTCGTTCCCGATCCGCCGGAAGGCGCGGCTCTGGTATCCTTATATACTTTGCTGTACCGTGTGTGCCGCGACGGGTCGCGCCCAGACGTGGCGCTGCATCACAGCCGCCGGATTTTCTGCCGCGGGATTTTCCCGACACTGAAATTGCAAGTCAAAAGGAGCTTTTGCATGACACGAAAAATCTTCGCGCTCGGATGCAGCGCGGCGTTCCTGTTGATGCTTGCGCGGCCGGCAATCTCCGCTCCGGGCGAAAGCAGACCAGCGCCTGCGACGGACGACGACGCCACCTCGAAAGCTCTCGTCGCCATTGCGGGTGCGGGCGATATGGAGTCGCACGCCTATCAGGATCTCGAAGAATTAAGTGACGACATCGGCGCGCGCGTCACGGGGTCGCCGGACGCGGCTCGCGCCATCGCCTGGGGCGTGGTGAAGATGAAAGCCATCGGCCTCGAGAACGTTCACACCGAACCATGGAAAATTTCGCGCGGCTGGACGCGCATCTCCGCGGACGCCGAACTGGTTGCGCCGATTCACCGCAAGCTGATGGTTGATTCGCTCGGCTGGGTCGGCTCCACGCCGGCCGGAGGCGCCCAGGCCGACGTCGTTGCCGTCAATGCCTACCAGCTTCAGGACGAGCTGAAAAATAATTCCGGCAACTGGCGCGGAAAAATTCTGCTGATCGTGCAGAAAGGCGAAGCGCCCAAGGACCGCATGACCGCGTTTGCCCAGTTCGGCAGCTTTCTGATAGGCGCGCACAAAGCCGGAGCCATCGCCGTCATCGGCGGCCAGGGCGGCCGCAAGAGCACTGGAATGCACCTTACCCACACCGGCGCTCTCGGCTTCGACGCTTACTACGACATTCCTGTCGTCAGTATGGCCGCGGAAGATCAGGAGCAGCTCGAGCGCTACCTCGATCGCGGTCAGTTCGTGCGCCTGAAGATTAATGTGCAGAACCGCGCCACCGATGGTCCGGTGGATTCCGCAAACGTCGTCGGCGAAATTCGCGGCACACAAAATCCCGAGCAAGTGATTGTTGTCGGCGGACACTTGGACTCCTGGGATCTCGCTTCCGGCACCACGGACAATGGTTGCGGAACCGCCGTGACGCTAGGCGCCGCTGAAGCCATCGTCAAATCCGGATTTAAACCTCGTCGCACCATTCGCTTTGTGTTGTTCACCGGCGAAGAAGAAGGCTTGCTCGGCTCGCTCGCGTATGTGAAGGCGCATCAGAGCGAGATGCCCAATTACGTCGCGGCCCTGATTCTCGACGCTGGCCAAGGCGCGGTGACCGGCTTCCAGGTCGGCGGCCATGACGAGTTGATTCCCGCCGTGCAGAAATTCGCGGCGTCCCTGCAAGCGTTCGGCGATCTACAAGTGGATGACGACGTGGAATTCGGCACTGACACGGGCCCGTTCACACTCGCCGGACTTCCCGCCATCAACCTGAATCAGGACACTGCGGATTACAAGTACACGCACCACTCCGCCGTGGACACTTTTGACAAAGTGAAAGCGGATATTCTGGATCGCAACGCGACGGTGATGGCTATGGCTGCATTCTGGATCGCGGATCGCCCCGAGCGCCTCGCCACTCCTTGGCCGCAGGAAAAAACCGCGCAAATGTTAGTGCAAAAACATCAGGACGGCATTTTAAAAGCGTTCAATCTCTGGCCATTCGGCAATCTAGGGGCCGCGCCGGCGAGCGAGTAGCAAGTTCGCATCGCGCGCGGTATTTTTTCGCACTCGCAAACTTAACTGATTAATCGCGCGATTAAAAATGCCGCGGCCGCAGCCAGGCCACCCACCAACACCGTCTGCATTCCGCCGCGCAGCGGTTTTACTCCGGTGAAGTGTCCTTTAATCGCGCCAAATCCAAACAGCGCCAGCAACGTCACCGCGACAGAATAAATCAGCGCCAGATGCAGGTCGTGGTGGATGATCATGTACGGTGCCAGCGGCACCAACCCTCCGGCAATGTACGACGCAGCGATCGTCGCGGCGCTGCGCGTTGCCCGCGCAGGGTCCGGCGGCTCCAATCCCAGTTCGAACCGCATCATGAAATCCACCCACTTTTTCTGGTTCGCGGTGATCGTGGATACAATCGGCGTCATCTGCTCTTCCGTCAGTCCGTAATCCCGAAAAACTTTCGCCACTTCTTCCGTTTCAATTTCCGGCAACTCCACGGTTTCGCGATATTCGCGGTCGAGTTCCGACGCGTAATGCTCCGTGTCCGTTTTCGCGGCAAGATATCCGCCCAATCCCATCGCGATCGAACCCGCCGCGATTTCCGCCAGCCCCGCCGTCACCACGATGCCCGTTGATGCAACCGCTCCCGTCAGCCCCGCGGCCAGCGCAAACGGAACCGTCAGCCCGTCCGACATTCCGATCACAATGTCGCGCACCGCGGCAGTCGCGGTGAAGTGTTTTTCCACGTGTTCAACAGATGGCATCCTGGACTCCCTCACCTCATCCAATATTTCCAGCTGCCCGTACCCCTCTTCCCCGGCAGGCGCGTATAATTATGGGGCAGGATCTTCAAATCAGGAGGTACATTATGACCGCAACTTCTACTGGACAAGGAGCCGCTCCGCAGATGACTTTCACAGTGCCGCCTTTGCCGTATGCGTTCGACGCTCTGGAACCCTACATTGACGCGAAAACCATGGAAATCCATCACGACAAACACCACGGCGCCTACGTCACCAACCTGAATAAGGCGCTCGAAGGCCACGCCGACCTGCAGAAACTTTCCGTCGAAGAACTGCTGGCGCAGATCAACAAAGTGCCGGAAGCGATTCGCAGCGCCGTGCGTAACAATGGCGGCGGCCACATGAACCATTCCATGTTCTGGAAGATCATGAAAAAAGGCGGAGGCGGCGAACCCGGCGGTGAGGTGGGCAAGGCCATCAGCGCCGCCTTCGGCAGCTTCACCGACTTCAAAGCAAAGATCAACGACGCGGGCGCCAAGCGCTTCGGCTCCGGCTGGGCCTGGCTTCTGTTCCGCGACGGGAAGCTCGTCATTGAATCCTCCGCGAACCAGGACAATCCCATCATGGACGGCGGCAAGGCTTTCTTCGGTGTGGACGTCTGGGAGCACGCTTACTACTTGAAATATCAGAACCGCCGGCCCGAATACCTCGAGGCCTGGTGGAACACCATCAACTGGGCGCAAGTAGAAGAAAATTTCGCCCACGCCAAGAAGTAAATTTCGTTCTTAACCAGATTCGGATTTGCAGGGGCGGGTCTCGCATCCGTCCCTGCAAACTTTCGCCGGTTTTTTTAATTTCCAGGCAGCAACGAATGTTCCAGCGCAAGAATTGCGATCGCCGCCAGCGTCGTGATCAGGGTCACGATTAATCCCACGCGCGCGAACTCCCAGAAGGTGATCTTCACTTTCTTGCCCGCCTGCTGCAGCACGATCAAATTCGCCACCGAACTGAACGGCGTGGCGTTTCCAGCGAGCGTGCTGGTGCTGGCCACCGCCAGCCAGATGTAATGCGTGTTCGGAATCGTGGGCACCAGCGGGCGGAACAACAGAACCGCGGGCAAATTGCTCACTAGGTTCGAGAGAATCAGCATCACGCCGCTCACCGCAAATAATTGCGAAGTCATTCCACCCTGCAGCCCTGCCTGAAAATATCCGATCAAGTGCTGCAACGCCCCCGACGCTTCAAATCCCTTGATCACCACGAAGAGCGACGCAAAAAACAGCAGCAGCTCCCAATCCAGCCGCTGATAGATGTTTTGCGCCTTCACGCGCCCGATGATCAGGATGAATGCGCCCACCGAAATCGCCACCAACGGAAACGAGTAACCCAGAATCCACAGCACAATCACCAAGGCCGCAGCGATACAGCATTTGACCAGCAGGCCGCGCTCCAGTTTCACCGGAAGTGACGGCGTGTGGCGCTTCAGCGGGTGGTGAAAAATCTCGCCGTGGAAAAAAAGAGCAAGAACCGCCACATTGATCGCCATCCCTACGAACGAAACGGGCGCCAGATGCGCCAGAAATCCCAGAAACGAAAAATGCGCCGAAACTCCGATCACGGCATTCTGCGGATTTCCCGTAACGGACATCACCGATCCGATGTTCGCGGACGTGGCCACTGCGATCAGGTATGGAATCGGCGGAACTTCCAGTCTGTCCGTTACGACCAGGACGATGGGAGTGAAGATCAGGCATATCGTATCGTTCACGAAAAATGCCGCCAGAATTCCCGTGGCGAACACCAGCAACACGAGCAACTGGAAGCGCGTTCGCGCGATCCCCGCCACGTGCACCGCGATCCAGTCGAAGAATCCCGAAATCTGAAAATGCGCCACCAGGATCATGATGCCCAGCAGAAAAATCAGCGTATCCCAGTTGATCGCCTGATACGCCTCCGTCAGCGGCACCGCACCCACCAGCACCATTGCCACCGCGCCGCAAAACGCCGCCGCGGTTCGGTCCAGGTGGCTGCCGCGTCCGCTTTCCACCGCGATCAAAATGTACGTGGCCAGAAAAATCGCGACGGGAATCCAGTGGCTTTGCGCGAGAGTGGAAGTGAGGTGAGTCATTTTGCGAACGATCGAGTCCCAGGTTCGACGGCGGTGAGCTTAACGTGCCTCTACCGCCGCTGAACAGTGATTGTTTGTTTTCTACAGTATTTTTCGGCGGCCGCTAGGGGACATACCGTGCGCCAGCGCTATTCCGAACCAAGAAAGGCAAACCGCAGCAGAAAAATCGCCGAGAGAACCCAGATCAGCGGACTGATGTCCCGGTATTTTCCCGCGCCGATCTTCAGGCAGGTGAAAGAAAGCAGACCCAGGCTCAGTCCCGTGGCGATACTGAACGTCAACGGTGTCGCGACCAGCGTGAGGAACGCGGGAAAAGCCTCACTGAAATCGTCCCAGCGAACTTTCGCGATCGAGCCGCACATCAACGCGCCTACCAGAATCAGCGCGGGCGCGGTCGCGTACGTGGGAATTGCGGCCACGAGCGGCGCACAGAACATCGCCACAAAAAAAAGCCCGGCGATCACCAGATTTCCCAATCCTGTCCGTGCGCCCGCCGCCACTCCTGCGGCGCTCTCGATGTAGCTCGTCACCGTGGACGTGCCGGTGAGCGCGCCAACGATGGTTCCGAACGCGTCCGCCAGCAAGGCACGGCTGGCGCGCGGCAATTTCCCGTCGCGCAGAAATCCGCCCTGCTCGCACACGCCCACCAAGGTGCCGACGTTATCGAACAAGTCCACGAAGAAAAACACGAAGATCAATTCTCCCAGGCCCAGCCGCGTGGCCGAACGCAAATCCAGTTTCAGAAATGTGCCCGATGGATGCGGCCACGAAAAGAATTGCCCGGGCCAGTGCGCCAGTCCCAGCGGGATGCCCGCCAGGGCGATCGCCACGATGCCCAGCAGAATCGCACTGCCCACTTTTCGGATCATCAAAATGGCAATCAGGATCAGACCAGCCGCCGCCAGCAACACTTGCGGATCGTTCGTTTTTCCAAACGCCACAAACGTCGCCGGATTCGCCACGATCATTTTCGCGTTGCGCAATCCAACGAACGCGATGAACAACCCAATCCCGGCCGCCGTCCCGTGTTTCAGGCAATCCGGTATGCCATTCACGATGTGCTCGCGCACATTCGTCAGCGTCAGCAGCAGGAACAACAGCCCGGACAAGAACACCACGCCGAGCGCCGTCTGCCATGGCACGCCGCGTCCGATCACAATCGAATACGTGAAGTAGGCGTTCAACGACATGCCCGGCGCCAGCGCGATGGGATAGTTCGCCCACAAACCCATCACCAGCGTCGCCAGTGCCGCCGAAATGCAAGTGGCGAACAGCACGCCCTCCACCGGCATGCCGCCCTCCGCCAGAATCCGCGGATTCACCACGACCACGTACGCCATGGTCATGAACGTCGTCAAACCAGCCAGCAGTTCGCGGCGTAGCGTGGTTTTGTTTTCGGCGAGATGAAAGACGCGCTCGAGCAACCCGTTTCTCCCCGGCTAAAAGTGCGCAACTATAGGCCGCGAGCGTTCTCGCGTCAATGGCATCTCACGTATGGAACGAATCCAGAATGCAGCGGCGATGCGCCGCCCAATGAACTCGCAACGCGATCATCAGTGCGGAATCGTCGCTTCACGTTCGCGCCAATGCTCCACCAGATCGCGCACCACTTTGTCGCCCACCACCTGCGCCGCTTCCAGCGATTCCATGTACGCTGAATAGTTTCCCGAAGCCATTTCCTGCAAACTCTCCGCCGCGGAAGTTCCCGAAGGCTCGCGATCGTAATTGCTCACGGTGCGCAACACCAGCACCCGCTGCAAATCCACGCGTCCCGCCTGACTCAAAAATGTCAGCGCCTGCATCGTTCCTGTATCTTCCATGCCCGCCGTCATAAAATTGCCCTTGCCGCCGGTGTAATAGCGCGTCCAGGCGTTGGCCCATTCATCGAATTTCGAGCCGTGCCAGAAAGTGCTGGCCGAAAGCGTATCGCCTCTGGTTACGAATGGCGGCTTCACTGCATTCGGAAAGCCCGCAAATCGCGCGCGCGATTTGCGCAGCGAATCCGAATCCGCCAGCGGCACGTCCTGCGTCAGACGCACCGCCCAATCCACCAGCGATCCACGCAGCGTGTACACTTCGCCGTAAGCAATGCGCGGCGGCTGCTCGTATGGCGTGCCTCTGCGCAACGGCACGTAGCCCGTCGGCCAATTTTCCGGAATTTGCCGCGCGTCAATTTCATACGCGAGGTCTCCGTCGACCACGTGGTCCGCCCATACCGCAGAGCCGAGCGAAACATCCGCGGGATCGCCACCGCCGATTCCGGCGACAATCCAATATGCCTTCGACAAATCGAAGCGCGGATCCATTCCCAGCGCCATCACCGATGCCGCAGCCTTGGCCGTTCCCACGCCGGTCAGCAAGCCCAGCACGCCGTCGTTATTCAAGCGCACGTGGTGATAGCCGCTCGGCAGCGGAAGAATTTGGTCCAGATGCTCGCGTTCCACCCACAACTGAAATTCGCCGGGAACGTCGCCAGTGTCTTCGCCGCGTTCAAACATGGTGACGACTACGACCTTGATACGAATGGGCGCGCTCGCTGCAGTGTTCTGCGCTCGCGAAAAATACGCACAGAACGCAAGCAGCGATAGCGACATAAGAAAACGCAGGAAGACTTTCAGCATCTGCTCCCCCCAAAAAACCAGTTCGGCGAACTCTCAACCGACTTCAGCGAGATGCGAATCTATATCACAGCGCGCTGCCACGCCCGCAAGACTTCGTGCACATGGATAAGAAAAGATTTTGCAGCGGGGAGTTTTATTTTCAGCGTCACCGACGAGTCTCTTGCGCCCTTGCCAATCAGCCTGTATGGTACGCCATGCACGCGCCCGCAAATTCCGGTGAAACGCGGAATCAGCTTTCCACCGCGCCGTTGCCCCCGCAAAATTCCCAAGCCGCCGGTTACGGCTTGCGGCGCGGCGCGCTCTCCCCGCTCGAAACTCTCGCGCAATCGGTCTCGACCATCGCTCCAACCACCACACCCGCGGCTACGATCCCTCTGGTCTGCGCGCTCGCCGGCAACGGCACGTGGCTCGCATACCTGCTCGCGACGATCGCCGTGCTGCTCGTCGCATTATGCATCGCGCGCTTTGCAAAATATTCGGCCTCGCCGGGTTCACTCTACACCTACGCATCCATGATCCTGCCGCCGTGGCTCGGCGCGACGGCCGCCTGGAGTTTGCTTCTCGCCTACGTCGCGACGGGCTCCAGCGTCATCGGCGGCTTCTATCACTTCGCAAATCTGCTTCTGCGCGACGCCACCGGCCACGAAATCTCCGCCGTGCTTCTGGTCCTGCTCGGCGCCGCTGCGTGCGTCTGGATCGCCTGGCGCGATGTTAAAATCTCCGCGCGCATGATGCTGTGGATGGAAGCGGTTTCCGTCGCGGTGATCGTCATCGTAATTGCACTGGTTCTCGTGCGCCATGGCTGGCACCTGGATTGGGAGCAATTGAAATTGCGCGGCATGACGGGCAGCGGTCTGCGGCTCGGCCTGGTGCTGGCGCTGTTCAGCTTCGTCGGGTTTGAAAGCGCCACCACGCTGGGCGCCGAAGCGCGCAATCCATTGAAAACGATTCCGCGCGCCGTGATTCAATCCGCGATCATCGGTGGAGCGTTCTTCACGATCTGCGCCTACGCCGAAGTTCTCGGCTTCCGCACCGCCGGCCAGGATCTGGGAACGAGCCCAGCGCCGATGCATGTGGTCGCAGCAGTGGGCGGCGTTCCTCTTTTTGGATTGTTGATTGATATCGGCGCGCTGGTCAGCATGTTCGCCGGAACTCTGGCGTGCATCACCGCGGCCGCGCGTGTCTTGCTGTTGATGGCGCACAATGGCCTCGCGCACGGTTCGCTGCGCACCACGCATGCGCGCAATGAAACTCCCAGCTACGCAGTCGTCGTCACCGGAATTGCCGCGGTGTTGCCGGCACTGGTGCTCGCGGCGCGCGGTGCGAGCGGCCTGGACGTTTACGGCTGGCTGGGCTCGCTCGCGACGTATGGTTTCATCGTGGCCTATGCGCTGGTCTGCATCGCGCTCCCGCGCTATTTGCGCAACCACGGTGCTTACACGCTCGCCGCGCAAATTCTCTCCTGGCTCGCGGGCGTTGCCATGCTGCTGGCGCTCGCCGGCAATCTCTATCCCGTTCCCCCGGGCCCTTACGGCAAGCTTCCGTACATCTATCTGATCTATCTCGTTGCCGGGCTACTCTGGTTCGCGATAAACAGTCGCGAGAAAAAAGCCTCTGAGGAAAAAGTCTAAGGTTGCTCGTCACGATCCTGCTGGAGTACCAGCAGCAGCACGATCCCAATCACCGTGAACATGCGGACTGCCACTTCCTGGCCGTTCCACGCCTCCGACTGCCACATCAGAAACCATTCCCCACCGATGGTCAGAAAAGCGACCAGCCACATCAGCAACGCGAGCGTCAGCCCGACGATCGAAATTCGTTTGGCGCCATGAAACGCTGCAGCGTTTCGGCGCAGCTCTTGCGCCAGTCGCAGTCCGCCCCACCAGCAAAGGATCATGGTCACGAATTCCCAAGCGATAATCGATAAATAAAAGATGGTGTGCGCAGCCGGCTGGTTCAGCGTGCGCCACATGCCGTGATTTCCCGGAAATGTCGAGTCCATCATCAGCACGTGGCGCACAAATTGGTAATTCGAGTTGTAGTCCGTGATGTTGTTGAACACCAGAAGCGTGTAGTACAGGGCCACGGCAAAAACCATGGCCAGTTTGGCTGCGCGCAGCGTCATGAAGCTCTCCTGCGAGGACGGATGGTAGCGCATCGCCGCCCGCGCGCACGCACCAATCTCGACTTCGCCATGCAGCGAACCGCGAAACATCCGCCGCAGCCCGATGCTCCCTGTGGAAATCAATCATAGAAATAATTGATACCTGCCATAGATTAAAAATACTTCGCAGCGGCGCGAAAAAAGCGTACCTTGCCTCCATCTTCGGGGTGAAGTAAGGCAACTGGGCGACGTTTCTAATAAAACGCAAAAATGTACCGTGCGAGCTTTCGGACGGAATTTCCGTTTGGAAGTGTGTGCGCATCGAACGGAGGAACGAATGTTGCAGAAAGTCCGGCTCGCGATTTTCCTTCTGGCGTCGTGGCTTTGCGTGGCTCTGGCATGCGCGCCGGGCGCGCGCTCGCAGCAAACCCTGGGCGGCATCACCGGCACGGTCACCGATACATCGGGCGGCGTCTTGGCGGACACCATGGTGACGCTCGTCGGCGATCAGACCGACCTCACGCGAACGCAGAAAACCAATTCCAGCGGCTCCTACGAATTTGTGAACTTGCCGATCGGCACCTACACCCTCACCTTCGGTCACGACGGTTTCGAAACGCAGAAAATTCCCTCTATTCTCGTGCAGGCCGACCGCACGGTGAGCCTGAACCCTGCGCTGAAAGTCGGCCAGGTGGGAACGACCATCACCGTCGAAGAAAGTCCGCTGCTCAACGCAGTGGACACCACCAACGGCTACGTCCTCGATAAAGCGGAACTGGAAGCCATTCCTCTGCCAACCGGCAGTTTCACTGGACTCGCGATTCTTTCGCCCGGTGTCAGCGCGGAATTACCTGCCGGCACAGGCGCCAACGCCGGCCTCGGCAATCAACCGATCTGGGCCAACGGCCAACGCGACACCAGCAACACGTTTCTGTTGAACGGGGTGGACGCCAAGAATTTGTTCAACGGCAAGAGCACCAGCCAAGTGGCTTCGGCTCGCATCGTGAACAACACCGGAGTCAGCGGCGCGGCCAGCGGCAACGGCGGAGTGGTGCAGAGTACCGCGTCGCCTTATCTGGCGGTCGGCCAGTCGTTGCCCACACCCGCGCCTGAAACCATTCAGGAAGTTCGCGTCAATACCTCGATGTACGACGCGCAGCAGGGTTCCACCAGCGGCGCGCATATTGATATGAGCACCGCCTCCGGCACCAACGCGATTCACGGCATCGCCTACTTGCATCGCGGAACAGACTGGCTCAACGCCGCGCCGTTCTTTTTTAATCAAGATCCCAATCTTCCCGCCAACCTGAAAGTTCCGGAACTCCATCGCTATACTTTGGGCGGAGCCGGGGGCGCGCCGATCATCAAGAACAAACTTTTCGCCTATCTCGGCTACCAGCACGTGCATAGTTCCGATCAGGAGATTGGCATCGGGCGATTGACCGTTCCGGTCAACTTCACTGCAGCGAACTGCGGCGCCACTCGTGCGACGGCAACCATGGCGACTTGCCTGGCCAACATTTCCAACGCCAATTTCGGCTCTAACCTGGCCCCAACCGTTGGCACCGGTCCCAACCAGATTAATCCGATCGCCTTGGGCATATTTCAGTACCAACTGCCCAACGGCCAGTATCTGGTGCCATGGAGTGACGGCAACATTCCATCGCTCAATTTCCCGGAAAACGCGCTCTCTTCCGGCACTGCTTATTTCCTCTCGGATCAGGCCGTCAGCAATCTCGACTGGATCGTCAACTCCAAGGACACCTTGGCTCTGAAGTATTACTACCAGCACGATCCAAGCATCGCGCCCTACGCGTATTCCAGCGTCCCCGGCTTTACTCAGCATCTCGATGCCGGCAGCCAGGTCGCCTCCATCACCAACACCCAGATCATTACGCCCAACCTCAACGTTGCCGAAGTTTTCGGGTTCATTCGGGAGAAGGTTTACAGCACCATCGGGCAGCCGTTCACCCCTGCGCAATTCGCCAGCTTCGTCGAATCGTCCACCGGCGCATCGCCTGCGGAATCCACCATCAATACATTCGGCTCCAATTTCTTTCCGGGCATGACCATTGTGAACATGCTCGGAACGAACTCACTCACGAATCCAAACAACGTTAACGCCGCGACTTTGACCATCGGACAGGGCGCGCAGTCACAAGGCGCCAATACAGGGATTTTCCAGAACCGCTTCATGCCGTCTGCCAGCGCCACCTGGAGCCACGGTAAACATTCGGTTTCTTTTGGTGCCTCGTATTCCTACACCCAGCTCAACACGCGTGACCAAAGACCCGGCACGGGCATGATTGGTACCGTCGATCTCTCGCAGTTCCTGCAAGGTTTCATCACTCCCTATACCTCAGATGGGTACCCAACCTCGAACGTCTTGCAGGGCGATGCGAACCGTTACCTGCGAGCCAACGAATGGGGCGCATACGTCCAGGATAAATTCCAATTTCGCCCCAATCTGAGCTTTACGGTTGGACTGCGCTTTGACGACGATGGCGGTCTGTCTGAAAAATACGGGCGTCTCTACAATTTCGACCCCTCGCAGTACAATTACGACCCATCCACGGACACTCTCATCTCGAACGGCATCATTGTTGCGGGCAACAACCCGCAGTTCGCCACGAAAGGAGTCAGCCCCTCCACCTTGACCGGCCGCCAGTGGGGTCTTGCTCCCCGTCTGGGCCTGGCCTGGAGCCCTGGAAGGTTTAACAATAAGCTCGTCGTGCGCGCGGGCTGGGGTCTGTACTACGATCGCGGCGAACTCTTCACCTATCTCTCCCCGGGCTTTGCGGCCGGAGTCGTCACCGGCGGACCATTTGGCGTCAACCAAGCCCCGCCCTTCGTTAGCGCCACGGAATGCACCGCTTCGTCTTTCTATATGAATTACATCCCGACCTGCGACCCGACGGCCTACGGGTTTACCAATCCATGGGGCGCGACGTTGGGACCTCCTCCCACGGGTAACCCGGCTTCGATTGACAACTACTTGCCGAATACCGGAGTACCGGGAGTCGGAATCGGCGCTGGCATCCTCGAAGGGCAAGCGCTCTTCCCCTTCGGCGTTTACAACCGCAAGAACAAACTCCCTTACACGATGAACCAAACTCTCGATATCCAATGGCAGCCGCGCCGCGACTTGGCGATTGACATCGGTTACGTCGGCAACTTGGGCCGTCACGAGGTGATTCCCGTGCCCTTCAACCAGGCGCAGATCGCCACTCCGACGAATCCGATCCGCAAGGGCACACAGTTTCAGCAGAACTACACCTATGGTTACACCGTGCAGGGTCCTCCAGGCTGCAGCACAACTTGCGCTCCGATTACTCTGCCCGACGGTTCGACGATGCTCAACAACTACGAAGGGGGCAATGTGGATTTTCGTGTTCCCTACCTCGGTTATTCCGCCGAGGCCCTTTCCTACACCGCTGCCGGCGTCTCTGCTTACAACGCATTGCAGGTGCACGTGGAAAAGCGCCTCAGCCACGGATTGCAAGCGGGCTTCTCCTACACTTACTCTCACGCCTTGGACGAGCAAAGCGCCATGGGTTTGTTCTACAACGGAAATAACCCGCTCGACTTGCGCTCCGGCTATGGCAACTCGGATTTCGATCGCACCAACGTAATAAATTTCACGCTTCTTTACCGGTTCCCGAACGTCGCCGCGGATTCCTCTTGGAAGGGCAAGATTGGCAATGGCTGGGCTATCGAGGGCATTGGAGTTTTCCAGAGCGGCCAGCCCTACAGCATCGTCGATTACACTGGCGCCGTCGGCAGCGTCTTCTACGGAGTCAACGATGGCATCACCAACCCCATCGTGCCGCTGGCGGCCGGCTGTACGCCGAAGAACGCGCTCACAGGCGTGTCGGGAGCTTTCGGTACGGTCGCGCTTAAGCCGCAATGCTTCACCCTGCCGCTACTCAATCCTGGCGATCTGAATGGCGCCATTCCGGCGGGCGACACCTTCGAAACCAACTTCACGACGGGCCAGCGCAACATCTTCCGGCAAACCTCGCAAAGGCGCGCGGACATATCCATCGTGAAGAACACCAAGATCACGGAGCGGTTTACCGCGAAGTACAGCTTCGATGTTTTCAACCTGACCAATACGCCCAGCTTCGACATCCCGCTCGATGACGTCTCGCAAAACCAGTATTACAACAACATACCGGTCGAAGGGACCACTCCATTGCCGGTGGGTTGCCCGAACCAAACGAACGCGTCGTTCTACAACTGCGCGTTCGGCCTGGGCGTTGTGAACAAGACAATTGGCAGCCCGAGGCAGATTCAGATGTCTCTCAGTCTTCAGTTCTAGTCCAGCCCACGCGAGCAGGAACGGCGGTCATCCCGGCTGCTGTTTCCTGCAAGGCTGGAATTTCTACCCGTTGCCTCGCCATGGATGCGGTTAAAATGCGGTCCATGTCCAAGGCCATTGCCCGCGGTCCGGTGCAAGAGCTTCGCGAGCAGCTCGCCCGCGGAGACATCACGCCGCGCGCCGCAGCCGAAGCGGCGCTCTCGCGCGCGAACAGCAACGCGAGCCACAATGTGTACCTCGCGCTCGATGCGGAAAAGGTGCGCGAGGAAGCCGACACATTGCCCCGGCGATTTGCACCTGTTGCCAAGCCGCCTCTCTACGGCGTCCCTGTTTCGATCAAAGACTGCTTCGACGTTGCCGGATTCCCGACAACATTGGGTTCGCGTTTTTACGCCGCACGCAACGGCGTAGCGGGTGAGGATTCCGCCGTGGCCTCTCGCCTGCGTTCACAGGGCGCGATCATCATCGGCAAGACGCACATGCATCCACTGGCCTACGGCATCACCGGAGAAAATCCGGACTACGGCGATTGCGTGCAGCCGAGGGACGCGCAGCGACTAACCGGCGGGTCCTCCAGCGGCGCCGCGGCCAGCGTGCAGGAGCAGTCGGCGCTGGCGGCGATCGGCACGGACACGGGCGGGTCGGTGCGCGTGCCGGCAGCGCTGTGTGGACTCGCCGGATACCGCGCGTCGGTGGAGCTGGCGCAGCGGAGCGGATTGTGGCGCGGCGGAGTTCACCTGGCACCCACGTTCGACACCCTGGGATGGTTGTTTCAGGATCTGCGCGACGCGCCGTTGCTGGCTGAGGCGCTGTTTGACCTGCGCATGCCGGAGGAGACCCAAACGAGCTTCCGCATCGGCTGCGTGAGCGACGGGTTTCTCGACGATTGCGATTCGCAGGTGCTCGCCGACTTTGCGGACTGGAAGAAAAAGCTCAGCGCAAGCGGCGCGACGATCACTCCGGCGGACACGAGTTACTGGGAAGAGGCGCCGGAGATTTACGCAGCGATCACCGCGCATGAAGCCGCTGCGACTCACCGTACGAAAAGCGGCGGAGATTTTTCGCACTTTCCCGCGGCGATTGCCGAACGACTGGCGTGGGGCGCATCCATCTCCGCCGCAGAAATCGAACAATTCCGCGCGCGGCATGCGCGATTTCGCGAGCGCGCCGATGCGCAGCTGCGCGAGTTTGATTTTTTCCTCGCGCCTTGCGCCGCGCTCTACGAGCTCGCGGTCGGCGCCGATCACACTGCATCGCGCCGCGCGATCCTGCGTTACACCACGCCGATGAGTCTCGTTGGCGCGCCGCTCGTGACGTTGCCATGCGCAAGCGGCGCAGGAGTTCAACTAATCGGTCCGCGCAATTCGGACGCTCGACTGCTCGGGCACGCGAAAGTGCTGGGAGCGCGACTGGCCTGGTGCATTGCCGCGCACGATGACGAACGCTCGCGTCGCGGTGCAGGCTGACTTTCTTCACGCAGTCGGCCGTATCGCTTATGCTATTCCTCTCCAATGTCTTCATTCCACACGGCCGGGTGCGCGCGAATGTAATCCGCGAGTAGCGTCGCGCATTCGGCGGAGTCCAGATCAATCACCTTGATACCGAGCGAGCGCAGCCAATCCATCCCGCCTTGAAAGTTGCGGCTCTCACCGACGACCACGGTGCCGAAACCGAACTGGCGCACCAAGCCGCTGCAATACCAGCAGGGCGCGAGGGTGGTGACCATAATCAGGTGGCGATAACTGCGCTGGCGTCCGGCGTTGCGGAAGGCATCGGTTTCGCCGTGGACCGAGGGATCGCCCTGCTGCACGCGGCGGTTGTGTCCGGAGCCGACGAGCTTGCCGCTGGAGTCGAAGATGGCGGCGCCGATGGGGATGCCGCCTTCCGCAAGACCGGTGCGCGCTTCCTGCAGCGCGATCCCGAGCATCGCGGCGTAATCGAGTGGAGATCTCATGGACATCTTATACTCGCGGAGTTGCGTAGCCGCAAACCGCCCGCTGGTTCCGTTGACATGTGTTGCACATGCAAAAATGCTAATCGCATGCCTAGCATGGTTCAGATCCGCAACGTACCTTCCGACCTGCATCGCGAGCTCAAGGCGCGCGCGGCGCTGGAAGGCATGTCCCTCTCGGATTACCTGCTCCGCGAGCTGCGCCACGCCCTCGACCGCCCCACCCTTGACGAAATGCGGAAACGGCCTTCGCGGCGCCAGTCCGTGCAGCCGCGTCCCGCGCCGGCCGCAGCAGTGCGCGCCGAGAGGAATGGCCGCTGATCGTTGCAGACGCTTCCGCGATACTTGAAGTCCTTCTGCAGACGCCTGCGGCTCGGCGTGTGAGCCGCGTCCTATTTGCCGCCGGCGCGACGCTGCATGCTCCTGATCTGATCGACCTGGAGATCGCGCAGGTCTTGCGGCGCTACGTGCGCTCAGCCAGCATCTCCGCTGACCGGGGCAGCGAAGCTCTCAGCGATTTTCTCGACCTTCCGCTCACTCGCTATCCGCATTTCGTACTGCTCAACCGCGTTTGGCAAATGCGGCACACTCTGACCGGTTATGACGCCGCTTACCTCGCTCTCGCCGAAGCTCTGGATGCTCCGCTCATCACCCGAGACCGCGCGCTCGCCAGATCCGGAAGCCGGGCGCGGGTCGAGCTGATCTAAACGGTTGCCGGTGGGCTGCAACTCCCTGTAATCAAACGGCGCAAATCGGCGGCAAGAGCTGCTCTTGGAACGGGCAACTCTTCAGCCGGCGGCGAAGCAAAAAATCCTCGTTAGAGATGGCCTTCCTTATTGATCTTGGCGGCGGCGCGGAGGATTAGCCAGCGCTGTTTGCCGTCCATGCGCGCGAATTGCTTGGCGAAAAGGCGGAGCTGGCGGGTGGTTTTCTTGTCGAGGCCCCAGATGATGGCGGGCTGCTGTTTGGGGACGTGCAGCTTCTTGACAGGAACTTCGTCGTCGGTGAAAAGCTGGTGCAGTGGCACTTCTAGGGCGCGCGCGATTTTTTCCAGGGTTTCGACGGAAGGTACGGTGCGGCCATTTTCCAGACGCGAGAGGTAACAGCGAAACAGGCCCGTGCGTTCCTGGATATCGCCTTGCGAGAGGTTTTGGGCTTCGCGAAGCCGTCTGAGCCTTTCGCTGATAACCATGGGGTGAGCTTACAATATTCTGCCGTGCCGACTCAATAACAGTTGAAGGAGAGGGACCCTTAGAAACAAAAATTGAGCGACTCAGCTCGAACCTGTTCCACATTGGCACACTTCCGAAGTCGATTCCGGCATTTGTACCCACAACGCTGTACGAAGGTATCTTCGAAAAGTGACCCTTATTGCACAGCTTTCAAAACGCGCTTAAGTCACTATTCGTAGGTCAAGCAGTACCTCCATCCACGCAACCCGCAGCATCCAAGCCACACCGGGCAAACGAAGGATGATCAGGAAAGGCAACGAAAAATGCGCACTCTCCTCTCGATTCGATATTTCTTACTCGCGCTTGTGATTTTGGCAGTGCCGGCGGCATCCCGCGCGCAGTTCAGCGCTTCCATCACACTCGCGCCGCCGGAACTGGTCGTCTATTCGCAACCGATCTGCCCGCAGGAAGGCTATCTCTGGACGCCGGGTTACTGGGCTTATGGCGACGAGGGCTACTTCTGGGTACCGGGCACATGGATTGAGCCACCCAGCGAAGGCCTGCTGTGGACTCCGGGATATTGGGGATGGAACGAAGGCGCGTACGCCTGGAATGGCGGGTATTGGGGCGGTGAAGTGGGCTTCTACGGGGGCGTGAATTATGGATACGGCTACGGTGGCTCCGGATACGAAGGCGGCTACTGGCGCAACAACCAGTTCAGCTACAACACGACGGTGAACAATTTCGGCGGCGAGCACTTCCGCAACACTTATGACAAGCGGGTGAGCGTCAACACGTCAAGCCATGTCAGCTTTAACGGCGGATCTGGTGGAATCACGGCGCGACCGTCGGCCAGGGAAGAAACCTACGCGCACGCGTCGCACACCCCGGCGACCGCTGCGCAAACAAGCCATCAAAGCGCGGCGGGCGGCAACCACGAAATGCTCGCGTCGGTGAATCACGGGCGCCCGGCAGTCGCGGCAACAGCCAAGCCAGGTGAGTTTTCCGGCAAGGGCGTAGTAGCGGCGCATGGCGCTCCAGCTGAGAATAAGCCCGAAGCGAACAAGGCAGCCGAGACGAAGGCGACCGAGAACAAAGCTGCTGAAAACAAAGCTGCTGAGTCCAAGGCGACCGAGAACAGAGCCGCTGCGAGCAAGGCAACTGAGAATAAAACCGCTGAGAATCGAGCGGCTGCAACGAAGGCGACCGAGAACAAGGCTGCCGAAAATAAAGCCACCGAGAGCAAAGCGACGGAAAACAAGCCAGCTGCCAGTCATACGACAGCGAATAAGACGAAAGAGAACAACGCCGCTGCGACACGCGCAAACGAGAACAAGCCTGCTGAGAGCAAGCCCGCTGCAAAACCAGCGGCAAAGCCCGAACACACCGCCGCGGCGCCAGCGACGCACACCGCGGCACGGCCTGCTGCTCAACCAGCCGCAAAATCCGCGACGCCGCGCCCCGAGGTCAAACCCGTAGCGGCCACGCCAGCCGCAAAGCCAGAACGTGAGGCTGCTCCCGCGCACACAGAAAGCGCGCCGAAGCCTGCCCCCCAGCAACATCAGGCTGCACCGCAACAACATCAAGCAGCGCCGCAACAGCATCAGACTGCGGCGAAACCGGCGGCCGCGGCCAAGCCGGAAGCAGCGCATCCGAGTGAAGAGAAACCAAAATAACCCGCACCCGCGGCCTGGAACAGAATGGTCCCGCGGGACAACCTGCCTAATCCCCGTGAGCGGTTCGTGAAAAACACGAGCCGCTCATTTTTTTTGCCTGCTCAAGTCCGCGTTGCCGAGCCGCCAGGCGCGAGCCGGGACCAAGGCGTGCGGTTCCGGATTTCCTTGGCGCAGAGCGTGAATGTAATTCGGGTGTGCAGGTTCATTCGTAGCGCAGAGCGACCATTGGATCAACGCGCATGGCGCGGCGGGCGGGGATGTAGCACGCGAAGAGCGCGACGGCGGCGAGAAGTACTCCAGCCGTTATGTAGGCTACTGGATCGCTGGTGCTGATTCCGGCGATCACGTGCGCCATGCCGCGAGTGAGCGCCCCAGCAGCGGCGGATCCAACGGCGATGCCAACGATCACCAGGCGCACTCCTTGCAGCCAGACCAGGTGAAGGATATCGCGCGAGCTTGCGCCGAGGGCCATGCGGATCCCCATCTCGCGGGTGCGCTGGTTTGCCGCGAACGACACGACGCCGTAAACCCCGACGACCGCGAGAATTAATCCGATCACTCCGAGCGCGGCAGCGAAAGTGGCGGCGAGACGAAACGCGAGATAACCGAACGCGCCTGTGAGCAGTTGATTCATGGTCTCGATATCCGCGATCGCCAGGTCAGGAGCCAGTTGCGTGATTTGTTCCTTCACCGGCGCGGCGAGCGACTCGGGTGGACCGAGCGTGCGAATTTGCAGAGCTAGTTTCGAGGCGAAATTCTGCGCGAGCGGAACGAAGAAGAATGGCTCGGCATCATCGCCTACCGTCTTGTATTTACCGTTGGCGGTGACGCCGACAACTTCCATGAACGGGCCGGTGTCACCTTCCATGCTGAAGCGTTTTCCGATGGGATCTTCACGCGGCCAGAAGCGGGCGGCCATGGTTTGATTGATGATCGCGACGCGTGGCGCTGTTTCATCGTCGGAGTCCGTGAAGACACGGCCGCGGAGAAGAGCGATGCGCATGGTCTGGAAGTAAGGCGGATCAACGGAGTTCGAGAGCACGCCGGGCGCTTGGCGGCCGGGAGGAGTGGGATGGCCCTCGAGCGAAACTTGCCTGCTATTGGGGAAGCCGCCCATCGGCACGTAGGAAGCGAGGCTGACGGATTGCACGCCGGGGAGAGAGCGCACCCGAGGCTCGAGCTCGCGATAGAAAGCGGCGGCGCGCGGCTCGTCGTAGCCGGCCTGGTGCGGGTCCATCGTGACGTCGAGTACGTGGCTGGGATCGAACCCGAGATCGAAGGACTGAACTTTTTGCAAGCTGCGGACGAAAAGTCCGGCGACGACCAGCAGAGTGAATGAACCCGCGACTTGCGCAACGACGAGAAAATTGCGAAAGCCGGACTGATGGATGCCGAAGGAATCTCGTTGGCCGCCTTCGTGCAGGACGGAATTTACGTCCGCGGCGGAAGCGCGCAGAGCCGGCAGGATGCCGACCACCAAACCAGTGAGGAGCGCGGAGGAGGCGGCAAAAGCGAAAACGCGCCAATCGAAGGACGCATTTACGTGGAGCGGAAGGCTTTGCAGGTGAATCGAGCTGGTCCAGCGACCGACGCACATTCCGAGAAGCACCCCGGCGCCGCCACCCAAAATCGCGAGCAGGACGCTTTCGGTGAGCATTTGGCGGACGAGCCGCGCGCGTGCTGCGCCCAGAGCGGCGCGAATGGCCATTTCGCGCCGACGCGCCGAGCCGCGCGCGAGCAGGATGTTTTCCACGTTCATGCAGGTCAGCAGCAAGACCAAGGCGGCGAGAACCAGGAACAAGCCGGAAACCGCGAAGAAGAAATTATTGGCATAGGGAATGGGACGCGCCGACTTTTCCGGAATGGCGCGCAAGGTGAACCATTTGTCGGTTGCGGGATACTGGCGGGCGAGGCGCGCGGAGACTACGTCGAGGGAACTCTGGGCTTCGCGAAGGCCGATCCCGGGCTTGAGGCGGCCAAAGGCCAGAATTCGGCGGCGATCGCGATTCTCCCAAAACAGGCTTGCAGATTCCTCCTGAATCATGGCGCTCATGGGGAGATAAACGTGCGTTTCTAAGATGGAATACATGCCCTGGAACTGGCGCGGCGCGACGCCGATGATGGCTGCGGTTTTTCCATTGATGTGAATTGGGCTTCCGATGGCGCGCGGATCGCCGCCGAACCTCCTTTGCCAGTAGCCGTACCCTAAAATCACGAGGAGCGGCTGGCCCGGCATTTCGGCTTCGCCCGGCAGGAAGAGGCGCCCCGCGGCAGGCCGCAGACCGAGCGCGGTGAAAAAATTTCCGGACACGTAGTTTGCGGAGCATTCCTGGGACTGGTCATTTGCGGTGAATTGTACAGTGCCGAGGACGATTCCGAAGATGTCGGCGGCTCGACTGGCTTGCTCGCGGAAATCAACGAATTCGGGATAGGAAAATCCTGACGAGCCGACCGGCGCGTCTTTCTGCTGAATCGCGAGAACCGCGATTTGCTCGGGCGAGGGGACCGGCAAGGGGCGCAGCAGGAATCCATTCACGACGCTGAAAATGGCAGTGTTCGCGCCTACGCCGAGCGCAATGGCAACTACGATTACCACCGTTACGGCGGGGGATTTGCGCAAGATGCGCAGGCCGTAGCGAATGTCTTGTACTAAATCTTGCAGCCAGGTGACCTGGCGGGCGTCGCGGCATTCTTCTTTGCGTTTCTCGAGGCCGCCCATTTCGAGCACGGCCGAACGTCGCGCTTCCTCGGAAGCCATACCCTGGGAGATGTATTGCTGGGTTTTTAGTTCGAGATGATCGCCGAGCTCATCGTCGAGCTCCTGGTCCGCTTTCGTGCGATGGAAGAGCGAGCGCAGGCGCAGCGGCAGCGCGTAAATCCAGCGTTCTGGTCGCATCGTGTGTAGCACCGAACGCTTTGCGCGCCCGGCCTCCTTGCGCGGTTCAGGTTTCCTTCAGCTGTACGACATGCGAGATCGCAGTCGCAAGCCGGCCCCAGTTGTCCGCTTCTTTTTCCAGATGTTTGCGGCCGGGGCGCGTGAGTGAATAGAATTTTGCGCGCCGATTGTTCTCGGTAGTTTTCCACTCGGCGGAAATCCAGCCTTCTTGTTCCAGCTTGTGTAATGCGGGATAGAGCGAGCCGTCGCTGACCTGCAGAACATCGCCGGAGACTTGCTTAAGGCGCAGGCTGATGGCGAAGCCGTTGAGGGGCTGGAGCGCAAGGATTTTCAGCAGCAGCAGGTCCAGCGTGCCTTGCACGAGATCGGAAGGTTTGCTCATCGCTTGCCTCGGTAACCGAGCGAAGTATAGCGCTACTGCCCTCGGTAAGCTAGGGGAACGTCGCGGCGCGCGGCGGCAAGCTGGGGCGCGCAAGCAGCGCCCCTACTCGATCTCGGCGTTCGGTTTGATGTTGCGCGCATACGATATGGAAACCGCGATGCCAATGAGCAGCGCGGCCAGGAACAAATACGGCAGGTAACGCCAGGGCGCAGCAGGGACTGGGAAGACGCTCAGGGCGAGGACTGCGGCGAGAATCAGGAGCGCGGCGGCGCTGACGGCGACATCCAGGTGGCGAAGGATTTTGCGGCGAAGCAGGAAGAACGGCATCGCGAGGCAGACCAGGAAATAGGCGCCGATGAAGCCGTAGGAGGCGAGTTGAGTCAGATAATTGATGCAATCGGGCAGCAGAACTTTCGAGAGAAGCAGAGTCGCGGGACAGGCGATCGCGATTACAGCGATTAGCGCGATGGCGCGGTGCGGAGTTTTGTTGACGGGATGCGCCGAGCCGAAGCCAGGCACAAAGAGGCGATTTTGCGCCAAATAATAAAGGATGCGCGCGCCGGCGTTGAGCGAGCCCAGTGTGCAGGCGAAGTAACTGAGCGCGATGCCGATGGAACTGACGTAGCCGAAGCTCGCCAGATTCATGGAGCGCGCGATGGAGTCAAAGGGAGCGTTGAGCTGATCGAGCGCCAGGCCATTTTTGCGCGCAAGGGCGGTGAGGCAATAAATCATCACAAGATAAAGGATGCCTACGGGAATCAGGCAGCTGACGATCACGCGGGGAATGGTGCGGCGTGCGTGCGTGGCTTCCTCGCCGAGAGTGGTGACGCTTTCGAAGCCGGCGAGGGTCATGAAGCCGAAGACCATGGCGAATTGAAAGCCGGATAATTTCGCGCCGTCGAGGTGAAGCTGTGGGCGGTCGAGCCATGCGGAATCATGGCGCATGGCCAGAGCGATGATGACGATGATGACGGCGAGCGAGCTGAGTTCAATCGCGAGCATCACTTCGGTAGAGAGCTTGATGTCGCGGTACGCGATGATCCACGCCACGATCACCACGATAGCGGTAATAGCGGCAGCGCGCAGAAAAGATGCGGGCGCGCCGGTAATTTGGCGGAAAAAAAGATCGGCGTAATACGCGGAAGAAGGCGCGGTGCCGGCCGCGCCGAAGGCCATGGCGGCGACGTAAGCCCATCCCGTGACCATGCACGCGCCGCGGCCGAGACCGGCGGAGGCAAAGTCGGCCAGTGATCCTGCGGAAGCGCACTGCGCTGAAAAACGGTGCACGCTGTAGGTGATCAGCGAAAACGCGACAAGAGTGAGCAGGAAAATAAGCCAGGTGGCGTTGCCGCCCTTGGCGATGAGCAGCGGCAGAACGATGCCGCACGTGCCGGTGGGCGCCATCACGCCGAGGGTAAGCGCAGTATCTTCTATAAAGGATAAATAATTATGCCGCAGGGTGGAGCGAGAGCGCGCCGGGGTGTCCACGGACGAGGATTGGGCCGGAAGACTCACGTTAGTAACAGTAGCAGCACGAGTTTCTTGGCGCAAATTCGCGGCGCCGACTGAAAAGTTCCGGATGTTTGAGCGGCTGCATTGCATATAATGGGGCCGTGCTCCCGCGTTTTGTTTGCTGCAGGGTACCTGCAGACACCCGGATCGTCGCGGAACGAAGGCTGCCTTTCATTTCAAACCATGACTGAAAAACCGGCAGGGAATGACGTGTCGGCAGCCAGCCTGATGCAGCCGGAAGCGCGGACTTTGCGCGAGCAATTTCAGAAATTGTATGGCGAGGAGGCGCGGGTATTTCGCGCGCCAGGGCGCGTAAACCTGATCGGCGAGCATACGGATTATAACGAAGGATTCGTCATGCCCGTGGCGATGGATTTGTACACATGGGTTGCCGTCGCCGCGCGAAAAGATTCGCGCGTGCACGTTTATTCGCAGAATTTGCGCGAGCGCGCGGAAATGGATTTGCAGGACCTGAAATTGCGGGTGCAGAGGCATTGGAGCGCCTACGTGCTGGGAGTGGCGGCGAGTTTGCGGATGTCTGGCGCGGAAATTGGCGGAGCCAATCTGTTGGTGGAAGGAAGAGTTCCCATGGGCGCGGGGCTTTCCTCTTCAGCGTCGGTGGAAGTGGCGACCGGTTACGCATTGCTGGAAAGTTCGGGGCTGTCGCGAAGTCCCGTTGATCTGGCGAAGATTTGCCAGCGCGCGGAAAACGAATTCGCGGGAGCGCGCTGCGGGATCATGGACCAGATGATCGCCTGCTGCGGGCGCGCGAATTATGCGCTGATCCTGGATTGCCGGACGCTGGGATTCCGGCTGCTGCCATTATTCGCGGACGCGCAATTTGTGGTATGCAACAGCATGGTGAAACACGATCACGCGACCGGCGAATACAATGCGCGGCGAGCGGATTGCGAAACGGCGACGCGGATTCTGGCGGAGCAGATGCCGGGCGTGCGGGCGCTGCGCGACGTGTCGCTCGGGGATCTGGAGCGCTATGCAAAATTGCTGCCGGAAGTGGTGTACCGGCGTAGTCGGCACGTGATCAGTGAAAATGCGCGCGTGGAAGATGCGCGCGGGGCGCTGGAACGCGGCGATCCGGAATCGTTGGGGCGATTGATGAGCGAATCGCATCGCAGCTTGCAAGAGGATTATGAGGTGAGCAGCACGGAGCTGGATTTGCTGGTAGGAATCGCCCGTGGGATCGCGGGCGTGTACGGCTCGCGGATGACGGGCGGCGGATTTGGCGGTTGCACGATCAGCCTGGTGGGCAGCGGCGCGGTGGAGGAATTTCAGAGTGCCGTCGCGCAAGGCTACGAGCGAGCGACGGGGCGCAAGCCGGACATCTATATTGTGCGAGCCTCAGACGGCGTGCGCGAGGCGCTGGAATAAGCAGGCGGGCCAAGCAGCCTGTGGGCACGACAATCATTTTTGCGGGGAGCGTGTTGTGGCGTCGTTTGAATTCGAAAAGCAATCACACCGGCGCTTGAATCCGCTGACGGGAGACTGGGTGCTCGTTTCGCCCGGACGTACAGCGCGGCCGTGGAAGGGCCAAACCGAAGCGGCGGCCCGGGAGAACGTGCCGGCCTACGATCCGCAGTGCTACATGTGTCCCGGGAACAAGCGCGCGAGCGGAAAACACAATCCGAATTACACCGGGACATTCGTTTTCGAAAATGACTACGCGGCGCTGCGGCCTGACGCCGAATCCCACGAAGAGAACGTTTCCGGATTGCTGGTGGCGAAAGCCGAGCGAGGAAATTGTCGCGTCGTTTGCTTTTCGCCGCGGCACGATTTGACGCTTGCGAAGATGTCGAACGCCGAACTGCGCGCGGTGGTGGACGTGTGGATCGCGCAGTATCAGTTGCTGGGGAGCGAAGACGGAATCAATTCCGTCCTGATTTTTGAGAATCGCGGCGCCATGATGGGCGCGAGCAATCCGCACCCACACGGGCAAATCTGGGCGAACGCCACGCTGCCGAACGAACCGGCGAAAGAGCAGGCGTCGTTCGCGGCGTACCAGCGGCAACATACATCTTGTTTGCTCTGTGAATATTTGAAGATCGAAAAAGAAAAAAAGGATCGCTTCGTTTGCGAGAACGATGAATTCGCGGCGGTGGTGCCGTTCTGGGCGGTGTGGCCATTCGAGACGATCGTGATCAGCAAGCGGCACGCGGGGTCGCTCGAACAATTTGCAGAATCCGGGCGCGACGCACTGGCGGACATTCTGCATCGCGTGACAGCGCGCTACGACAATCTGTTCGCGACTTCTTTTCCCTACTCCATGGGGTTTCATCAGCGTCCCAGCGACGGCGAGTTGCATCGCGAGTGGCATTTGCACGCGCATTTTTATCCACCGCTGCTTCGTTCGGCGGTGGTGCGGAAATTCATGGTGGGCTACGAACTGCTGGGGACTCCGCAGCGGGACATCACCCCGGAAGAAGCAGCGGGACGTTTGCGAGATGCGGGCGAGAGCCAGTAACGGCGCGTATTTAACGGGCCTTGCGCTTGCGCCGTGGCCCCGCGCGTTTTTCCGCCGCGGCAGATTTGTGCGCCCAGCGGATCAGATCGCGCAACGCGTCGCTGGGAACACGCGCCACGCGAACCAGAATCCATTCGTAGTTGCGATAGTGATCGGTGATGTAGTACGAGGCAGGATCGGCGGCCAGCAACTCTTCGCGCTGATCAAAATCGGTGCGCACCACCAGCGATTCGCCGTCCTGATGGAAGCGCAAGAACAGCGCGCCGCCCACGCGAAATCCGGGAGTGCCGTAGGACATGCCCTCTTCGACGTTATCGAGAGCCAGCGCGAATTTGCGAACGGCGGCGAAGGTGACGGCCATATCCGGCGACTATACCTCTTCCATCTTTGATGTGACTGCGCAAAAATCTCTCCGTTTTGCCGGCTGCTTTCTCCAGAGTGGCGGTTGGAAACAGGCCGCAGGAAGCAATTTAGCGTGTTGCAATCAAATTGAATTTCCGGTATGTTTTTTGCATGAAACGCGCTTTACCAGAAAACACGTGTTGTCCCCAGTGCTGTATGGCACGGGGACGTGTGTTTTCTGGCGCAGGGAGGCTGAAGAGCTAAGCATCCGGCCTTAATTCAGCAGAGCTGAATCCCACCGCCAGAGTTCTACTGGCAGGTGGGTTTTTTTTTGCTTCCACGAACTGAAATCGGCGTCGTCGCGCGCCGCAAGCGAAAGATCGACGATGCCGGGAGGTAAGGGGATGAGCGCCACCAGCATTACGGACTGGCAGAAGGGTTTGACGGCGGGCGAAGCAGAGTTGCTGCAGGAAGTAGCGCTCGCATTGCGCACCATTCGCTACGGCTCCGTAGTCCTCACCGTGCATGACGGGCGGATCGTGGAGTTGAACAAGACAGAGCGAATCCGCAAGAGCGGAACGTAGCCCGAAAGAATGGCGGGCCCCTACCCCGGCACGGGGCGGAGCAAAGCGATTTACGATCGGCCGACCAGTCCACTGGAGGCGCGAAGCCAAAATCTCAGGAGGCTTCCATGCCGAAACCCAGAGGACTGAAAACCAAGACAGCTGCCATTGCGTTCCTTGTATTGTTGAACTTTTTGACGATTACAGAACCAGCGCGTGCTGGCGCTACAGGTCGCGCCGTTGCAGGCGATGGCGACGACAAGACTGCGGCGGATTCCACGAAGGACGGATCGAAATCAGCCGCGACTGCTGCGAGCGGCGCGCCGGGTGCGAATGCCGCCTTGGTGAATGAACTCCAGCAGCTGAAAGACACCGTGCAGGCGCAGGCGCAAAGGCTCATCGAGCACACGCAAGAACTGGAATCCGAGCGAACCGCGCTCCGCGAAGAACTAGACCGCATCGCGAAACTCGAAACTGCGCTGCACGTAACCCCCGACATTTCGAAAGCGAATCCCGCGCCCGCTTTCGCAACGGCGACGCCCGCAGCGGCCGAACCGCCGGATGCACACCTGATTCGTCCTCCGGATGCACAGGCACCCGAAAAGCGGCAAGTCAGCATCACTCAAGTGGAACACCCGCTTTCGTTCAAGATCGGAGCAGCGGACTTTACGCCCGGTGGGTTTGCGGACGTTACCGGAGTTTTCCGCAGCACCAACACCGGAACTGGGCTAGGCACGAACTTCAACAGCATTCCCTTCAACAATACGGTGCCGCAATCGCAGCTGACGGAATTTCGCGTCACCTCGCAGGCATCGCGCCTTTCGCTGAAAGTGGACGCGAACATCAGCGACTCGACGTCGGTGACCGGCTACATCGAATCCGACTTCAACGGCTATCAGCCACCCAACGCGGAGCAGAGCACCAATAGCGACACATTCAGGCTGCGCTTGTTTTACGCGGACGTGACGCACCACAAATGGGAATTCGTGGGCGGCCAGACGTGGTCGCTGCTCACTCCGAACCGCTACGGCCTTTCGGCGGCGCCGATTGATGTCTTCAGCACGCTGCGTCTGGATACCAATTACGTGGCGGGGTTGGTGTTCGCGCGGCAAGCGGGCTTTCGCGTGATCTATCACGCGACGGACTCGTGGACTTTGGGCGCTTCGCTGGAAAATCCGCAGCAATTCGTACCCAGCTCCGTGGTTTTTCCGGGCGGCACCGCGGGCATTTTTCCGGGACAGTTCGACAACGGCAGTGGCAGCACCAGCGCGACCAGCAGCAGCTCCAACGCGTTGACGCCGAACCTGCACCCGGACTTCATAGTGAAGACAGCCTTCGATTGGAAAATCCGCGAACGGGCGCTTCACCTGGAAGCCGCCGGGCTGGTGCGCAGCTTCAAGGTGTACGAGAACTTGAGTACGCCGAGTTCGACGAACACGATCACCGGAGGCGGTGTGTCGCTGAATGCGAATCTGGAAGTTTTCAACGGATTCCATTTGATCGGCGATTCGTTCTACGGCGATGGAGTGGGGCGCTACATCGGCGGCCTCGGCCCGGATGTGATCGTGAAGCCGGATGGGACGCTTTCCGGAGTGCATGCAGGTTCGGGAGTGGCGGGATTTGAATGGCAGCTGAAGCCCAGCTTCATGGTGGACGGTTATTACAGCGGCGCGTACTTCCAGCGGAATTTTGGCTTGCTGGCGTCCACGGCCACGCCTGCGCCCACGTGCGACGGCGTTTCCGGGTTCACTTGCGTGGGATTCGGATTTCCCGGGTCGGCCAACACCAACAACCGTGCGTATCAGGAGGAGACCATCGGGTTCATCCCCACGCTGTGGTCCAATCCGAACTACGGCAAGCTGCAGCTCATCAATAACTATTCGTATGTAGAACGCAGTCCTTGGTCGGTGCCCAGCGGGGCGCCGAAGAATGCGCATGTGGTGCTGGTCTACGTCGGGCTGCGCTATTTTATTCCTTAGAACTGCAAATGTGCCCGCTGCGTCCCGCGAAGCATGGGGCGAAGCGCGCAGTACAATTTCAAATCGAGTTTAGAACGTGGGCTGCGGTTCGAGTATTGAATCGGCGTTGCGCGCCGGGAGCGGCGCGGCTGCCGCTATCTTTGTGACGTTCACGGCGCGGTTCAGCAGCAGCGTGTGCGTGCCGCTCCAGATAAGCTGCAGTCCCGCGAAGATTGCGAGGGTGGCAACCGCGAGCTTTAATTTTCGCGCAGGCACCTTGCGAGCCAGCGCGCAGCCAACCAGCACACCGGGAATTCCACCAGCGAGGAATTGCGTGAGCACCGGACCGTTGATAGCGCCGAATTTCCAGTGGAACGCGCTGCCAAGGACCGCCAGCACCAGGCCGAAAAGAATGTCCGTGCCGACAACCTCCGGAGGAGTCATTTCAGAATAATTCAGCAGCAGCACCGTGCCGAGCGCGCCTGCGCCGGCGGACGAAAACCCCGCTTCCACGCCGATGGGAAGCGCCAGCCAGGGAAGCCAGCGAGAATTCTGGCGCGCGAATCCCGGATTCTGCACCCGCGGAGCGAACGTGATGCTCGAGGACGCCGCGAGAATCAGGCCGAGCAGGATCACGACGACCGGACTTCCCGAATCGTGGCTGAGCAAATGCAGCACCAAGGTGCCGACGACTAGCCCAGGTACCGCGCCTTGCACCAGCAGCCAGAGATAACGGAAATGAATGTGTTTGCCGAAAAGATAAAACGGCGCAGCGATCAGACGCAGAATACCGGCGAAGACGAAGGCCGTGCCTACGGCTGCATTGGCGGGCAGTCCGACGAGCAGCACCAGAGCCGGGACCGTGAAGCTGCCGCCGCCGATTCCGGTCAATCCCACCGCGGCGGCGATCAGGAATCCGATCAGAACGTTCATCGTTCCGCCTTCTCCGAAAAGGTGTGAATGCCGCATTCGAGTTTTTTTCCGCCCCAGCGGCCGGAACGCGGATGATTGGGATCGTCGGGTATCGTGGTGCAGGGCTGGCAGCCGATGCTCAGGTAACCCTCGTCGTATTGTGGCAGATAGCTGAGTTGATGCGCGCCCACGTAGTTCCAAACTTGTTTCCAACTCCAGTCGGCCAGGAGACTGACTTTCCACAGAGCCTTGCCGCTGGGCAAGCGATGCTGCTCCAGTATTTTGAGGTTTTTACGCGAAGGAGATTGTTCGCGACGCAATCCGGTGAACCAAATTTCGTAAGGCTCCAGAGACTGCATCAGCGGCTCGACCTTGCGCAGCTGGCAGCATTGCGTGGGATCGGACTGATAGAGGACGCCGAATTGCGATTCCTGTTGCGCGACGGTCTGTTGTGGCAGCACGTTGACCAGGTGGAGCTGCCATTCTTGGGCGATACGGTCGCGATATTCGTAAGTCTGCGCGAAGTGATAGCCGGTATCGAGAAACAGGACCGGGATTTCCGGAATTTCCTGGCGCAGCAGGTGCAGGACGACCATGTCCTCGGCCTGAAAGCTGCACGTGAGGCAGGCCTTCCGGCGATCGGAAGCCGAAAGCAGAGTTTCGAGCGCCTGCTCGAGAGGCAACGATTCCAGGGTCTGCGAAATCTGTTCCAGTTCCATTTAGTTCACCTTGTCCGGCCGGCCGGAAGCGTTGTGAATGCGGAGCGACTCGAACCGGAGCAGGATTTTTTCCAGCGCAGCCTGGTCGTCGGCGGGCAGATGCCCCGCAGCAAGGTCGAGGAAGTCATCCGCGGCCAGCGTGTTTAGCGCCTGCTTGGCCGACGAATCGAGCGCAGCTGGGGAACAAATCAAGATCAGTCCGGCAGCCTGCGTTCCTCGCGCCAGCACCAGGAATTGTTCTGGCGAGTGGGCGTCGGCAGCGGTAGCCAGCAGAACTTCGTAGCCGCGCTGGAAGAGGGCGCGCTCCAGCAAGCTGGCCAGCACCAGGCGACCTTCCGCAAGAACAATTGCGGAGCGATGCCCGTGGCGCGTGAATCTTTCCGCAGCGGTTACGGGCGTTGGCGCGAGGGCTTGCGGGTGGAATTCGCTCGTCGAGGAGGGCGACGACGTTTCCAGCTGATTTTCGCCAAGCATTGCCGCGCCCACCGTGGCGTTCGAAAGCGGATCAATCAGGATGAAGCTGCCGGTCGTACGGTTGCGCTCATAGGGATCGAAAAACAACGGGCTGCTGGATTCGAACTCGACGGATGCGATGTCGTTCATCTCCAGCCGCTGTGCGGGCTCGTGTGCAAACGTGTGGACGTTGACGCGGTGCTGAATCGCGACGGCCTGGGCGCGCGTAGTTCGCACAGTATGTTTCAGCAGATAACTCTTGCCCCGCTCAAGCGGCTGCCGATGAAGCCACACAACCATCGCTTGAAAATGTCGCGAAACGCGCGGAGAGCCGTGCGGCGAAACGAGCATGTCTCCGCGGCTGAGGTCAATTTGATCGGCGAGGCGCAGCGTCACGGACAGGGGATGAGTGGCTTCCGCGATTTCACCGTCGTAGGTGACGATGGAATGGACGCGCGTCCTTTGTCCGGAGGGAAGCGCGATCACCGCGTCGCCCGGACGAATCACGCCGCTGGCAACCTGGCCGGCAAATCCGCGAAACGCAGAGTCGGGTCGAATGACGTACTGAATGGGAAATCGCACCGCGTCGATCGACGCGGCGGGACGCAATGGAACGGTTTCGAGATGTTCAAGAAGCGTCGGACCCTGGTACCAAGGCGTTCGCGAGCCGCTGCTGACGACGTTATCGCCTTCGAGCGCACTAATGGGAACGCTGAGGACGTTCGGAATGCCCAGCTGCGCAGCCAGCGTGAAAAAATCACTCTGCAGCTGGAGGAAAATATCCTCGCGGTAATCCACCAGATCCATCTTGTTCACGGCAGCCAGCACATTCGGAATTCCCAGCAGCGAAGCGATGTAAGCGTGGCGGCGAGTCTGCGGAAGCAATCCTTGGGTCGCGTCGATCAGCACGATGGCGAGATCGGCCGTGGAAGCCCCGGTGGCCATGTTGCGCGTGTACTGCTCGTGGCCGGGCGTATCAGCAATGATGAATTTACGGCGCGCCGTCGCGAAATACCGGTAGGCCACGTCAATCGTGATGCCCTGCTCGCGTTCAGCGCGCAGCCCGTCGGTAAGCAGTGAAAAATCAATCGGCCCGGCAGCGCGATTGATACGGCTTTTTTTCACAGCGGAAAGCTGATCTTCGTACACGGACTTGGAATCGTGCAGCAGGCGCCCGATCAGAGTGGACTTGCCGTCGTCCACACTGCCGGCGGTGGTGAAACGCAGCAGATCCTTCTGCAAATCGCGGTCCAGAAAGGCCGCGAACCTCTGCTGCAATTCCTGGTGGGCGGCGGGCATGGCTAGAAGTAACCCTCCCGCTTCTTCAGTTCCATCGAGCCTTCTTCGTCGTGGTCAATCACGCGGTTCTCGCGCTCCGAGCGCCGGAAGGAAACCATCTCCTCGATGATTTTGGGAACGGTGTCCGCCGCGGAACGAATCGCGCCGGTGCATGGAACGCACCCCAGAGAGCGCATGCGGCATTGCACGATCTGTGTTTGTTCGCCCGGCAGCAGCCGGTCGCCCGGATAGCGCACGACGATCGATCCCCCGCGAATAACGACTTCGTGATCGCGCGCGAAATACAGCGGAACGATGGGGATTTTTTCGGCGTGAATGTAGAGCCAGATATCCAGCTCCGTCCAGTTCGAGAGAGGAAACACGCGAATGCTTTCGCCCTTGTCTATGCGCGAGTTGAAAATATTCCACAGCTCGGGCCGCTGGTTTTTCGGATCCCACTGGCCTTGCGCGTCGCGGAACGAATAAATACGTTCCTTGGCGCGCGATTTTTCTTCGTCGCGGCGCGCTCCGCCAAACGCGGCATCGAATCCTCCTTCGGCCAGAGCGTCGAGGAGGGATTTCGTTTTCAGCAAGCCGCAGCATTTCTGTGTGCCCAGGGAGAAGGGATTGGCGCCTGCCGCGAGCGCTTCACGGTTCTGATGGACGATTAATTCCGCGCCGATGTGCCGCGCGTACCAATCGCGAAACTGAATCATTTCCGGAAATTTGTAACTCGTATCAATGTGCAGCAGAGGGAACGGAATTTTCCCGGGGAAAAACGCCTTCTGCGCCAGGCGCAGCATCACCGACGAATCTTTGCCGATGGAATAGAGCATCACCGGCCGCGCAAACTCCGCCGCCGCTTCCCGCAGAATGTAAATGCTCTCCGCTTCAAGCGCTTTCAGGTGGCTGAGAGCGGCGAGCGCCACACGCGCGCTGTGCGGATGCGGGACCGCCGACCGTTCCGGTTGTTGCAGGACTTCTTCCGATGCAAAGCTCATTTTTCCCGCCCTAAAAACAAAAAACCCACCGACCGGCTCTTCCGGTGGTGGGTTGCTAAAATCTTGAGTGCGCTTACTTAGATTTTTGGGTTACCCACCCGCGCGGCAGACGCATGTGCGCATCTCTGTACAACAACAAGTACAGGCGCACACAGCGTTCGCGGAATGGGTGCTAACCTTCACAGCCAATAGGCTACACAAACCTCCGAACAATCACAAGGCAAGAATTCTGCGCGGGTGTCTTTGCGCGCGCAGCAAAGACGCAGCGCGACGAATTAGTGCGCCCAAATCTTCGCCGGGTCCGTTTCGTAGGGATATACGTGAACCATCCAGCCGAAGATCTGCGGGAACCAACGCCCGCCGGCCTGCTCGCACGCTTCCGGAGTCGCGATCGAGCCGTGAAGTCCGAATTCTTTAAAATTGGCTTGCTGCAAGGAAGTGCCCCTCGGAGGAAGACAAAGATTCGTGTGTTTGTGCCAGCGGGCGATGCTGAGAGGAACGCGCGCGTTCAAATCGTCTTCGCTGGCAAATTTGCGAGCGGTGTACATCGCGCCCACCAGCTCATAGCCGTCACTCGTTTTCTTGTAGAGCAAAGACGTCGGATGTGCCGGGTTGAACGCAACGCTTGCTTCAAAAGCGTAAGTATAGTTCGTGAAGTGATATTGCGGCTGCGGAACGTTGGGCCCGAAAATCTTGAAGCCATCCGCGAGGGCGACACGATAGTCCTTGTATTTTTCGATGGCCGGCCGCAATTGCGCCAGTATTTCCTCAGCGCGCTTTTCATCGGCCGGATTCGCGGGGCGCAGCGTGGTCATGTACATGTGCGCGCTCATGCTCTCGTCCATGTCGTCATCGGACATGGCATCGTGAGCTGCCTTGGCGGCGTCGGGGTTTTTGTCCGAGTCGTGCTGGCTCATGTCCATACCCGGCATGGAATCGTGGGCTGGTGCTGGCGAAGACGGCGGAATTTGCGATTGCTGTGCGGGCAGCGACGGCACACAGAACGATGCTGCGGCCGCCAGCAGAATAATTGCGAATTTCTTGTCTATTATTTTTCCGATGATCTTATGGATCATGTGGCTGCTCCTTGTTTAGCTCCCATGAATGATACGTTGCAGCTGGCGGAAAATTTCGTGCGAGTCGCGCGATGACGCGAACGAGCAACATTGCTGAGCGGGCGCCAAAAAATAGAGAAGGCTCGGGGGCCCAAGCCTTCTCGTGGGGGTGCATTGTTATGACAAATACGGCGTGGCAGCCCGGGGTGTGTCCCAAACGGCACGCCAAGCTACCCGCCACAGTACTCAAACCCTGGAATTGCCGGTAAGTTGCAGACAGAGCTGATAGGCGCCTGACAGACGCCCGTTTTTGCCGATGACGTATTGATTCTGTTGCGCTTGCAGGAAGGCAGTTTTTGGGCTCTCGCGTCTAGCCCACGCAGGGATTCCCTCGACAGACTCTAGCGAACGAACTGAAACAAGCTACAAACCTACTAGCAACTTTCGTTCCACACGCGTCGTCCAATGGTGGAACACGCCGAGAGATTTATTTGCTATTTCGCGCCGTGGACTCTTGACGGCAGCGTTGAAATCTGTAAACTGCGATTTTCCATTATGGCGACGCTGGCTAACCCGATCGAAGACCCGCTGCAGGAATTTGAATATCCGCAGCGCGAGGCGGCCTTTTTCTACGGCCTCTTTCTGCGCGGCCATTCGGCTGAGGAATTGCGCAAGGACATCCAGGTTCCGGCAATGGTCTTGGCGAAATGGGACAAGGAAACCGTGCGCGAGCCGCAGCTGCGGCCGCTGCTGGAACGCATCGTGCAATACCGGCAACACGTGCTGGCGATTTTCGAAAATCTGATCTGTCACGACGCCGCTACCCAGAAGCTGCAATAGCCCCCGTTACTGTAACAACCGCTCCGCAACAGTCTCGTTGACATCGGTAAGCTCGCAGGTATCATCAAACAGGTGGCGATGGAGTTCGCCCTTAACCGCTGTCCTTCTTTTGCCGGGGCAGATGATGACTCCTGACAAGAATCTTGTCGCGGAGCCATGTCGCCGGCAAGGTTCCTTGTAAAAAGCGTAAGCGAAATCCGGCGCGTTACGATTCGGCGGCGGGATTTTCTGCGCGCATAAGGGAGAACCAGGCTACGTCATGATGAAATATCTGATGGTCGGCATTGGGGGCGGCATCGGGTCGGTGCTGCGTTTCTGGGTGAGCAGTTACCTGGGCGAGCGAATCGGCACGCGGTTTCCATTCGGCACGTTTGCCGTGAATATCACCGGATCTTTCTTGATTGGCCTGATCGTGACGCTGCTGGCGAGCAATTCGGACTGGGATCCCAATTGGCGATATCTGATTGCGATCGGCTTTATCGGTGGATACACAACCTTTTCCGCATTCGAATATGAAACTCTGCGCAGCATGCAAGACGGCAGAATGCTGGTCGCGTCGTTGAACGTGATTCTGAGCGTGACGCTGGGATTTGCCGCGGTGTGGCTGGGAACGATCGCGGGACGCTCTCTCGAGTAAACGCGATATGGGAACGGTCGAGCTAGCGACCAGAGCGGTCTCGCGCGTGTGGGTTCCTCGGGGGCAGTCGCGGTATCTTTCGCTCTATGATTTCTTCACGCCCAGAGCTTTCACGTAGAACTGACGCACATATTCTTTCAACATCCGCCGGGAACTAAACTGCGGCGCCACGCTCTTGATGGCTGCTTTCATCACGCGTACATATTCGTGAGGAATTTCGTCGTCCGGACGCAGGTAGTAGAGCGGAATTATTTTCTCCTCGAGCAAGCGATAAAGCGCTTCGGCATCTGCGGCGGTGCGATCTCCTTCCGTCGCGTCGCCACCGAAGGCCCAGCCATTCGTGCCGTTATAGCCTTCCAGCCACCAGCCGTCCAAAATCGAAATGCTGGGGACGCCATTGGCGCCCGCCTTCATGCCGCTGGTGCCGCTCGCTTCCAGGGGAGGCAACGGATTGTTCAGCCACATGTCCACGCCACGAACCATGCGCGCCGCCAGATGTTGATCGTAATTTTCGACGAATGCGATGCGCGCCGCGAAGTTTGGATCGCGCGCGAGTTGGAACACCCTTTGGATCAGCTGCGCCCCGGCGATATCGGAAGGATGAGCTTTTCCGGCGAAAATAATCTGCACCGGCTGCAACGGATTGGTCAAAATCAGCTTCAGGCGATCCAGATCATGAAGGATCAAATCAGGGCGCTTATAGCTGGTGAACCGGCGCGCAAAACCGATCGTTAGGATTTCAGGATCGAGCAACGCGCCAAACGCAATCACACTTTCCGCGCGCACGCGTTTTTTTTGCCATTCTTCGCGCGCGCGCTCGTTGATTTCGTCAATCAACAAGATCTTCAGCAGACTGTGCGACCCCCAAAGTTCCTCGTCTGGAATATTGTCAACTGCTTCCCACATTTTTAATTGGTCTTGGTCGCGGATCCAGCCCGGGCTCACGTATTTAGCGAACAGCGGCTGAAGCCACTGTGGGTCCATCCAAGTGAGCAAATGGACGCCGTTGGTGATGGCGGTAATCGGAACGTCCTCGAGTTTTTTCTCCGGCCAGACGCCTTTCCACATTTCCCGGGCTACTTCACCGTGTTTCTTGCTGACCGCGTTGCAAAAGTTGGACATGCGCAGCGCGAACACAGTCATGTTGAATCCGGCGTCGGGATTCGCGGGATTGGTTCCCAGTTGCAGCAAACCATTGCGGTCGGTACCGAACTTATCGTAGTGGCTGCTGAAATATTTCTCGAACAACGGAAACGGGAAAACATCCGTTCCGGCCGAAAGCGGCGTATGCGTGGTAAAGACCGAAGTCTCCCTGATTTTCGCCACTGCTGCTTCGAAGGGAGTGCCGGATTCCACCAGCCCGCGCGCGCGTTCCAAAAACGCAAACGCGGGATGCCCTTCGTTGATGTGCACGGCCGCCGGATGAATGCCCAGCGCCTTCAGCACGCACATTCCACCGATGCCCAGCACGATTTCCTGGCGCAAGCGCTGCTCGGGATCGTTGGTGTAGAGCCGATGCGCGATGGCGCGGTCCCACGGCTGATTGGTTTCCACTTCGGTATCGAGCAGATAGACGGGAACGCGGCCAATATCGGCGCGCCACACCAGCACGTGCACCGGCGGTTCGAAGAATGGAACCTGAACTCTCAGGGGCTCGTTGTTTCCGTTGAGCACCAGCTTCACGGGATCGTACGTGCGGTCCAGCGTCTTTTCGTCGTCTTCTTGCCAGCCGTCGTCGCGGATTTTTTGTGAAAGATAACCGCGGGAATAAATCAGGCCCACCGCGACCATGGGAATTGCGAGATCGCTGCACTCCTTGATGTAATCTCCTGCCAGCACGCCCAGCCCGCCCGCATAAAGCGGCAGCGAATGATGGAAAGCGTACTCGGCAGAGAAATAGGCCAAAGGGTCCTGCGGAGCTCCGTATTCGGTAGTGAACCAGCCCGTCTGCGATGCGATGTTCGCGTCGAACTCCGCCATCACCGCGTCAAATCGTTCCAGAAACTCGGGATCGCGCGCGGCGTTGTCCAGAGTTTGCTGCGGCACCAGCGCGAGCATCCGCAATGGATTGTGGTCGCTCTCGCGCCAGGCCTGTTGATCCAGCGCGGGGAACAGTTCGCGCGCTTCGCGGTGCCAGCTCCACCATACATTGTAAGAAAGGCGTGCGAGCCCGTGAATTCGCTTCGGCAAGCTAGGGAACTGCTGCGCCGGGTCTGAACTTTCAGCCATCAATTCTTGCACCTCGTAATCGTCGCCGGGTCGTTGCGCTCTTAGAGCGATGCCATTGTCCCGCCGCGAATCGCTGCAGGCAGAATCGGAGCGAAGCCATCGATTCCCGCGCGCTGAAGAAAGGAATCGTACACGTTCCGCGGGCCGAAACCACGCACATTCATCGCGGCGTGAAACCAATCCTGCAATGGAGAACGCGATCCACTTGCCGTGGAAACGCGCGCTTGCTGCACATTTCCGCGTGCACCGAGGATTATTGTCCCTTACGCAGCATGATTTGGGGAGTGGATTCTAAGACCTCATAAATGGTCAACCCGGAAGGGCGGGGCTTCAGCCTCGCCGTAAAGCTGCGCAAACGAAGGGCTTTAGCCCGTGAAGCCGCGCTCTCTGATCGCAGTCCAATATTTATGAGTTCGCTTCCCGTGAATTTGGCAGTTGGTGGCGCGATGGACCCATGCTCTTAGGTACCAGCGTGTGACGAGCCTCGCACTTGAAGTCGTCATTTGCGGAACAAGCACCTCTGTCGCAAGAGGATCAGAATTAGCCGACAACACAGTTCCCCGGTAGCTCAATCGGAGAGCATTCGGCTGTTAAAAATCCCACAAACCGTTGCTTCGGCACCGTGTAACCACCAAATTGGCCGCCTCGAACGGGCCAGTTGGACCTCATTTTGGACCCCAAATGTCATCATCCGTCCTGTCTTGTTGACCAGCGCTTCGAATGAGTTCACACGAGTCGTATCGATCCTGATCTTGCAATACACTCCTTGCGATTTGAGTCTTCGCAGACGGAGTCCTACGGGATCGAGTTCAAAAGCCAGTTGAGAAACACCGCGCGGTCCGCATTGCTGCTCTTCAGCCGTGCGGCGCTTCACCGCACTTTTTTTGGTGCGTTTATTCTTTGCTGCAATTTTTCTAGTCTCGTAAGGATTTCAGCGAAGGGCAAAGGCTTGCTGGGAAACATTTCCTCCATTTGCTGGTAGTCCCTGCGCAGGATCGTTTGCAGGTGCTCGTTCGGTTTTATTCGAAGGGTTCCGGCTACGGCACTATCATAGTGGGCCCAATTCGCGGCGAAGTAGATTTTCTTGAAGCCTATTACTTCAGCGAGAAGTTCAAATGAGAGTTTCTCGTCCTTGAATCGGTCGGCGGTGCTCATCACGGCAACGTCGGACCAGTGGCGCGCCACGCGCGCCTTTAGTTTGGTTGGATCGGGACGATGATTCTCGGCATGCAAGAGCGTCACTTTCTCCCAAAACGTACGTTCGCAATCAAGGACAACAACCACGGCGGACTTCTCTTGAAAAATATCCGGAAACGTCTCAGCGACGAAGGGCGTCACAGAGGACTTCTCGCTGGGCTGCTGATCTCCGCGGCCAAACTCAATCTTGATTTGCGGACGCAGATATTTTTCGTACGCAAATGCATGGGGATAGTGGAACACGAGGGTCATTTCTTCGTTTTCGTCTTGGGAACCCGCCAGCTCCCATCCCTGCTTGCCGAGGATGGCCGCAAAGCGCTCGTGCAGTTTCGGAAGGATCTTCACATTCACTTCCGCAGTGATGGCCGCGGCTAACTCTTCGCCCAACGTTTTGCGTTTGCTGCGTGAGAGTCGTGGGTTCGCCAGATCGCGGTCTCCGGAAAAACCCAAGGCCGCACGGTTGATCGAGATGTCGATGTCTTCAGAGAACCGGTCAATGAGGCTGAATACTTTGGAAAGCGAAGTCCCACCCTTGAAGCGAAGTTCGGGAATTGCTTCCAATTGGAAGAGGTGTTTCAGAGTCCAGCAGATCCAAAAGTCCTTTTCGACGGCGGTTGTTGTCGAGTTGCGGCGAGCGGCAGTTTCCTCGAAATAGGGCTGCCGCTCCGCCGGCTTACCTTTTGCGAACCTATCCATTGTCTCGCATCAGGCGCTGATTTCGTTGAGCACCGGTTGCGACCAAGCCGGTGCTGCCCGCGCTAGGCGTTTAACGGCTCTCTTGACCGGACGGGGAAGCCGTTTCGCAAGGGCCTGGACGGGAATTTCGGGAACTCCCTTTCTGCCGAGTGAGCGGACCGCCTGAATTACGATTCCCGCCTCGGTTCCTGCACCAATCATTTTGGAAGGCGCAACGTGTTTCAATGCCACCGTTTGGTTCCCAATCCGAATGGTGCGAGAAGGTCCCTCTGTCCAAAAGACATTCTGCATAGGCACTTGATTCGAAAGTCCCAGAAGGTTCGCCGCCTTTGCTCCAGAGACTGTCATCCGGCTCCCGGTTCTCTCCGCCATGGCCTTAGCGACGGCTTCGGCAGAAGGTGAGAGTACCCCGATCTGGGGATGCATTTTGGGAAACTCATACACTCCCTGAGCGAGGTGCCGAATCTGCCCACTCCGCTGAAGCCGGGACAAAGCTTGATCTACCGCAGCACGGGTTCCCAGGTGCGCGAATTCTCTGGGAGTAAAGACCGACCCTCGGTGCTTTGCACGAATTCTTTTCAAGATGGCATTCGTAGTAGAGGTCGCCATGAGAAGCTCCTTCGTCAGAAATACTATACTATATATCTGACAGAGTCAAGGGGCATTTCTCGATGTAAAGCCCTTAAGGTCAATTGCATACCTGCAGAAATCCTAGAACATTGCCAGGTGTATAGCAACGAGCGAGGAGGTTGCGGAAGGTTGAATCGGGGTGCAATATGGTCGAGTCAAAATCAGCGGAATGGAAAAGAATTTATCAAGAAGCGCTACAGGAAACTGACCAGGAAAAATTGATAGCAAAAATCTGCGCCGCTGACGCGTTTTCTCACGCAGGAAGCATTTGATGGGCAGAAGCATCGGTTATCTTTTTCAGACGCGAAACGGCACACCGTTACGGCTATCAAACCTGCGGGAGGGCTAGCTCTACCCCATGTTGGAAGAGTTGAACCTCGTCCAACCCGGCGTTGGAATGCACGCGTTTCGAAGAGGACGGATTTCTTACGATCACCTAATCGATGACGAAACGAACGCCCTCAATCCATCATTCAAATCACTTTGGCCTAGTTAAGTGTTCCGCCCTAGATAATGAAGCGACAGCTTCCTTTAGAAATGATTGCGCTTCGATCAGCGCGCCGTTGACACCCGCGTCGCGGCTCCTTTCGATGACGTCGCTGACGGGATCGAGAAACTGTCTCAAATCATTTAGCAACTGAACTATCGCTAAATGTGGGTCCGAACTCCTTTGTGGAGCGTTCATGACGCACCTCCGCGGATGGCTAGCATCGCCCGCTAAAAATCTTCACTCATCCCTAAAAGGGTATTCAGAGCTCTGTTTGATACAGGCAAGAAGTACTAACCGGGTAGCCTCGTCTTCCACGACGAGGATGCGCAATGATTGCGTTTCCTCGTGCACTGAGTCTGGCCCTCACTCACTCTTCAATCCTGCACGGTGTAGATTCTGACTTCGGCGCTTTGTCCGCCGCGCGCGGGAACGGCGAGATAGAAACGCTCAAAGCCCTTTGATCCTTTTCCAAAGTAGCCAGCGGTTCGTGCGCCGAGGGCAGTAGGAATTTTGGCGAGCAGACTATAGTGGTCTCCGTCAGCCATTTGAAATACGTCGATGAAACCCTCTCCTCCGGGCATATACACCCTCTTGCGACCCGCATCGAAGTACAGATCATCCATATCTTGCACACTCGGAAGCGTCGCCACCTTGTGGCCTGTGACGGTATCCAGCACTACCAATCGCGGCGGGACGTGCGCACCCACGAATAACCGATGGTCTGCTTCATCGAGCGCCATGGGGAAGTTTTCTTCGACGCCCTGCAAGGGCCAGCGCTTGATGTCTTTCGTATTGCGGTTGATTACCACAATTTGCTTTAGTGGCGGGACGTTCACGTAGATGTTGGGTCCGTTCCTCTCCAGTTGGAAAGATTCCGGTTCGCCGCCCAATTTGTATTCCTCATCGAGCCGCTGATTGGTGATCGCATCGATCATCGCGATGGCACCGCTCGGCTCGTCATCTCCGCAGGCCACGTAAACACGCTTGGTGGCTGCGTCGTATCGCAGATTGTCCGCGCCACCGGGAAAGTCGATGGTGGTGATCAGGTCAAATGAAGTTCCGTCATAGATGTAAACTTTGCCGGCGCCACTGGCGACGAAGAGTTTGTTCGTGTCGGGAGAAAACGCCACGCCTTGCGGATCCGCAATGCCTGTGATGGTGCGCTCGGGGATTTGTCCACTGAGGTTGATGACCGCGACCGCATTGCTGCCCAACGCAGAAATAAACAGCCTGCCCTTTCCGTTCGCGAAATGGTCGAAACGGCCTTTGGCATCCTCCAGCGGGATGGCTCCCGTAAGGACGAGGGGCGCGTCACGCTCGGGTTTCGCACTCGTTGCGCTGGCCGAATTCTCTTGAGCGTACACCTCCATCGCAAACCAGGAAATCACAGTTAGTGCGGTACACGCGGCGCAGAACGTTTTCATGTTGCCCTCCTTGAGAAGAACTCTGTATTCGCATTTGTCCCTAGCTCTTTGCGGCTGAATAACATTACCGTCTCCCCTCCAGCTTTCTGGGAGATCAAAGATATTCTGATTGTTTCAGGCTGCCTACCTAAGAGTTTCTGAACAAATTGTCAGAATTCGAAGAGGAACGGAGAGCCATCGGCCACGTGAATCCTCGGGAGTTATGGAATGCACGAAGAAATCGACCCCGGTTCAACTCCGGAGCCACTTGCTTTCAACTCGATTCAATTTCGCGTTCCTAGCTAGAATGTCAACTTGACAGCAACCTGCAAGAGCCGCGGCGGCGCGGCCCGAACCACCTGACCGAACAAACCACTTGAGAAGTCCCCATTGACAGCTGCTGGCCCGAAAAATTGAGTGTGGTTGAAAGCATTGAAAGCTTCGAGGCGGATTTGTAACGCCTTTGATTCCGAAAGCTGGAAGGCTTTCAGGAGAGCCAGATCGCTATTGAACATGCCAGGCCCATAGAAGAAACGGCGCCCGGAGGTGCCCGGCGTACCCAAAGGATTGGGGCTGAACAACGAAGTATTGAAATATTCTCGGCCGTTCCTTGGATTTCCATTAAGGTTTAGCGAACCACCTGCAAAGTCCGGCAAGTCGAGGCTATGATTGTTGACACCGTTTGGCAAGCTTCCCATCAATGAATTGTCCAGGTCGCTGGAGATGGTAACTGGAAATCCAGAGCTGGCACGGGTTATGCCTGAAATCGCCCATCCTTGCGTCCAGATGTTCGCTTGCGAGAACAGGCGTTGAATCGGAAGCTGGTATTGGTATGTGGCGACGAAATTGTGTTTGAGATCGAAAGCCGATAGTCCGCGGGTTGCGTTGAAATCGAATGGATTGAGGATGTCAGCCAAGCTCGATGCCTGATCGATCGATTTGCTGTAGGTATACGCAACCATCCAATCGAGGGTCTTGCCCGAATGACGGATGTTGGCTTGAAACGAGTTGTAATTCGAGTTGGCGACGCTACCTTCGAAATCATCGTTGCTGAAAGCCGAGCCGAGCGGTCCGCGCGTGCCGTGTACGATCTGGCCGCTGGAAGTGATGTAGGTGGTGTCCTCTCCGGCAGGCCCGCAGGTGGGCGATCCCGGAGCCACATCACTTGGCTCGCTCAACACAAGACAAAGCGCAGGGTTACCCGGATTGGCGGAGTACACGGCGAGGAGGTGATGAGCTTGGGATCCAACGTACGTCAGGCTGACGACGGCGGTCCCAACCAATTGTCGCTCGATCGAAAGGAAGTAGTTTTCTGAATAAGGATACGTGTTGCTCGGGGATGGGGCTGTCATCCCAGCAATCGGTTCGAACTGGGAAAAGTCAATGTGCGGATTTGGATGGGTCATCGATGCATTCAGCGGCGGAAACGTCAGAGGAAACGGATTCACGTGAACTGTCCCGTTCGCTGCAGTGATGAAAGGAGTGGCGAAAAGCGTGTCATTGCCGGTATAACTCAAGCCATAGGGGGGCTGGGGCTGGTCGAAAGCGATGGTGTTGCCCTGAATCACGGAATAGAAAATACCGAATCCAGCTCGGATGCTCGTTTTTCCCGGCCCTCCGATAATTTTCCCCAAGAATCCGTCGGACTTCTCCGGCGAATAGGCAAGCCCGAGCCGCGGCGCGAAACGGTTTCCTCCGGGCACCAACGTCTTCGGCACCCCAAGGTCAGTCGGATAGACAATGCCGACGGGAGCGCTCGGGTAGACTTTAGACTGTTCTCCCAGAATGAAGGTTGGAATCTGATTGTATTTCTCAGACCAATATTGCAGCAACTCCCATCTGAGGCCGTAATTCAGGGTTAAATTGCGGCGAATTCGCCAGCTATCTTGCGCGAAAGCTCCGGCATATTTATGGCGCCCATAGTAATGCTGTGAATCCGCCTGATTGTAATTCGTTGAGACCCCGATCAAGAAATCGGCGAAGTCCAAACCAGTTTCCGTTCCCGAAAACAGGAACGATCCGTTAAACGTTGGGTTAGGATTGACATTGACTTGCTCAAAACTGATTTCGGCACCGGCCCTGATGGTATGGTTATCCAGGTTTCTTGAGAAATTGTCGAGCGCCGAAAACGTATTGTTCGCCTGCTGCAGGTTTGTAATGGGTACGCCGATCACAAACGAATTGAAGATGGTGTTCTCTACACCTTCGATCGAGGGTGCCAGCGGTACAATTCCCGGTGTCCCGACGCCCGTAACAAAACCTTGGGAAGCAAGGGTCGGACCAACGCCGCCCATCGGCTGTCCTACATTATTTGCACCTCGCATGAGGCTAAAATGAATCTCGTTTACAGCGGCAACGCCAAATGTCTTAGTTTCTCCAAGATTGATGAGCTGCGCGCGTCCCGTGTTTATGGCGTTGAACCCAGGAACATTTGCTCCTCCCTGGCCGGTTGGATAGGGATTGTTTAACGCGAAGTCGTCAATAAAATAGTAGGCTGAAATCTCACCGTACAGTCCCGTGTCGGCATCGAAGCGGAAGCTTCCTTTGTCGTCTCGCACCCGCTGTCCCTGGGACCCCGTCGAAAACTCAGAATCTCCGACGTTTGGAGGCGGTATGTATTGCAGCAGACTCTTGGCAGGTGCGGCCCACGCGCTTGGGGGAATTACGGCATTTGGAAAGACGCACTGTGCTGGATTCGCGCAACCCGGCGTATAGTACGGCTCATCCGCATCAACGGCGTAGCCGAGCCTGGCGGTGAGAAGACTCGCGAGATTCGGACCGCCTACTTTCCCAGTGAGCGAGCTTGCGAGGTCGCTGAGATTGCCTGTTCGATCTGCGACCGAAGGTACGGAAATCAGCCCCGTGTCGATGGCTTCGTTCGCTCTGGTTCCTTGGTAGTCAGCGAAAAAAAAAGAGTGGTCTCTGCGGATCGGTCCACCCATTGTGCCGCCAAACTGGTTTTGGCGGAAGAAGCCGCGATCAGGAGAGAAGTAATTACGCGCGTCGAAGACGGTGTTTCGAAGGAACTCAAAGGCAGAACCGTGCAGCTGGTTGGACCCCGACTTGGTCACTACGCTCACGATTCCGCCGCTATGATCTCCATATTCCGCATCGAAGTTGCTGGATAGTATGCGGAACTGAGCAATCGAATCCAGATTCGGTACAATTAGGGTCCCGCCGTTCATCATCTCCTTTACGTCGCCTCCGTTGACCAGGTAGCCGTTTGCGTCCTCACGCTGGCCGTTGATCGATTGGCTACCGGGGTTCAGGGTCCCTGAGGGAAGGATCGCGACAGAGGCGCCGGCCATGACGATCGAGTCCGGTAGCTGAGTTGTTACGGGCACAATTCCCGGCTGAAGGGCCAGCAGGTCCGTATAGCTACGGCCGTTGAGGGCCACGCCTGTGATTTCGTTCGCGTCCACAACCCAACCTAACTGGGTGTTCGAGGTTTCGACCTGGACCCCGCCGTCTGATACGGTAATCTCGGCGGTATTCTGGCCAATTTGAAGCTCCACGTCCAAATGAAGCAAGGCATCCACATCAAGCACCAGGCCGTTTTTCTCCTGGGTTGCGAACCCGGCAGCTTCAAAAGTGAACTTGTACACACCGGCAGGCAGGCTGGGAAATGAATAAGCTCCTACTGCGTTGCTGGCTGTCTTTGTTTTAATGCCTTGGGCGGCGTTGGTAGCGGTTATCGTGGCGTTTGGAATCGCGGCTCCGCTCTTGTCTTTTATCGTCCCAAAAACGCTGCCTGCGATGGCTGCCCAGCTCGAGGAGCCCCCCACAAGGACCGAGACAAAGAGCAATGCGCGCATCATCCTGTTGAAATCGCTATAAATAGTCTGCCGTCGTGACCGGCTACCAAACACTCTTGTCAACTCCGATCCTTCGTTAGACTAAGCTTGTTCGCAAGAAATTGCGATGAGGTGAGAGTCGGAACCAGGCCGAACATGCGACAGCTTCTGGGTGCCTGACGATCCCGAGCTGTGGGGTCGGGCTGCAAGCGTGGCGATCCGGGACACGGGCTCTGATATTATTGCGTTGGAGCTGCGGTTTATGGTATGTCCATCATACCAGTTTACATCCCTTATCCAGCTGAGGCAACTGTGTACACGCCAATCCAAACGTCGCATCTATATGAACAGATTGTGCAACAGATTCAGCATTCAATTTTGCAAGGCACCCTAAAGCCCGGAGATCAGCTGCCGTCGGAACGGGAACTGGCGGTAAAGTTCGGCGTCAGCCGAACGGCGGTCCGTGAAGCTGTGAAAACGCTCCATGAAAAAGGACTGGTAGAACCCTTTTCAGGGCGCGGCACATTCGTGACGAACGGAACTTCGCAGGCAGTGCGGCAGTCGATCAATTTGATGATGAGAATTGACCGCCTGCACGGATCTCGGTATTTATCCGAGACAAGACAAATTCTAGAACCCGAGATCGCTGCCATTGCTGCGGCGCGCATTGAGGAGCCACAACTCCTGTTGCTGCGCGACGCGTTCGCAACCATGAACCGCGCCTTGAAGGATGCTGATGCATACATCGAAGCCGACCTCGACTTCCATCTCGCGCTGGCGGAAGCGGCGGGCAATCCGCTGATCCTGTCTCTGCTTGATTCCATTGTCGTGTTGCTGCGCGAACAAAGAATGAAGATATTTTTCACCGAGGGCGGACCCGAACGTGGGCAGCATCATCATGCGCGGATTATGCAAGCCGTGACGCGACATGACACGGAAGGGGCTCGCACCGCGATGCGAGAACATTTGCAACAGGTTAAAGCGGATTCCCACGAAGATAGAAACTTTCAAACTGAGCTCGGGCTGGCTGCGCGACGACGCCCGAAGCGAACATCACAATGCAGTAGAAAGGACGCGATCGTTCCCGAGGGGCTTTCCATTGAAGGCTGAAACGATCTGTGGTCGCTCCCCCTTGTCGCGACGAAGGTTCATTTTCGGCGCGACCGCCACAGCACTGCTATTACCGACTCGGCGTGCGGCCGCGGCGAAGTTCGAGCTCCGGCAATTCCACAACCAACCGTCTACCAGTCCCTTGCATAATCGGCTCACCGAGCTGTGGGCCGCGGTAGAAGCTGAAACAAACGGCGCCGTCGTGGTCCGGACATTTCCGGAAAATGATCACCTTCCGGGCGGCGACCCTGCGGCGCTAAAGCTACTGGTGGAAGGGGGGCTTGATTTTCTTACATTGATGGGTGGTTTGATCGCACCCTTAGTGCCGGCAGCGCAAGTGCAAGGAATACCGTTTGCGTTTCGAGATCATGCAGAAGTCTACGCAGCGATGGACGGCGATCTGGGCGATTATCTGCGGCAGGAATTAACGGCGAAAAACATTTACGCGGTTCCGCGAGGCTGCTTTGAAAACGGCTTCCGCCATATCACATGCACGGTGAAGCCGATTCATAACGCCGAGGACCTTCTAGGTTTGAAGATGCGGACACCCAATAGCCCCATCTTCACGGATCTGTTCGAGTCCCTAGGCACCACGCCCGTCGCATACAACGTGAACCAGTTGTACGATTGCCTCAAAAGCGGCGCCGCGGATGCCGAGGAAAATGCGCTTGCCGTGGTCGAAGCATTCAAGCTTTATGAAATACAGAAATACGTGAGCCTCACAAGCCACATGTGGTCTGGGTTTAACCAACTTGCTAATCTAAAACTCTGGCAGCAATTTCCCTCCGATACGCAGCGGACAATCGAACGCAACATCGCGAAATTTGCCGCTTTACAGCGAGCAGACAATGAAGAGTTGAACGCCACCCTGAAGGTTCGGTTGACGGAACAGGGCATGAGCGTGAACGAAGCTGAAACATCTTCATTCCGCGCCCGCCTAGGGCCCTTTTATGGACGATGGAAGGAAATCGTCGGGAAAAGAGCGTGGGAAATCCTCGAATCACACGTCGGAAAACTCGCCTGAGCCCGAATTTCGGAAGATAGCGTTTGACGGTGACTGGTTTCAGAACTCAGGGTGCTCCTTCGTTGAGACCTGGGAGCGACCATTCCGACACGACCATCGGATCGAGTACGGGTTTGCCCAGTTCCGGGCAACTCAGCGCGTAGATTCCCGTATCCGCGGCTGCATAAATCACATTCCGGTCCCACTCGATAAAAACGTTACTTACAGTTCGTCCCCAACCGTAGGGGACATCACCCTGCGGCGGAATGAAATAGGCGATCTCTTCGGGCCGCGTCAAATTTCCGACGTCATAGCAACGTAAGCCCGCGATGAAATATGAAAACGCCATGAAGTCCTGCCGCGGCCTCCCGGGAGCTTTCAGATGGGGAGGATTGTGCGCACCGAAGCGCCCTCGTTTAAAACAGAAATCATCGTAGGGGGCTCCCGGTGGCGGTACGGGGCGCGGGAACTGCGCCACCGGAACGGGATGCTCTTCGTCGCGAATATCGATCATCCAGATCGGAAGGAAAATCTGATTACAGTCCGCGTTGAGGGTTTCACCGTTGGCGGTGACGAAACCTCGGTCAAGAAATCCGCAGTAGATGGTGTGGAAGGCAACCCCAGTTCGAGAATATTGGGGAGGCGGCTCGAACTTGCCGATCTCCTTCTGGCTGGTAGGATCAGAAAGATCGAGAATTCTCATGCCATTGCAACCGAAAGCGCCGTATCCTCTGTTTCCGCCGTCTTCGAGTTTTTTGGGCACATACACGGGGCCGTGCAATCCTGCGAAAGGCGTTTGGTCCGGTGGGACGGCCGGAGGAACCAGCTTCGACCACATCCACTCCGCGTATTGAGCCTCTTCGCCTTTTCGCGAACCAGGCACCCACCACATCGAGACTTCTTTGGCATGTGTCGGATCGGAGACATCCACAATCATGTTTCCGTTTGCAAGTGGCCGCCCCGCATTCGGTTGATGGATGAACGTGTCATCCGGCGCCGTGTCCAGGTAAGCGTACTTTCCACCGTCATAGTAATTCCGATGAGTGCCGGAACCAGTGGCACCGGTACTGAATTCCGAGAGCAAGACGATTTTAGAGGGATCCGTTGCATCGTAAAATCGAACTCCGCGGAGGCCCTTAATTTTCCGATAGGCCTCCAGCCAATTCGGATTGTCGTATTTGCCTGTCGATTCTTCGGAGACGACAACCGCCCCGGTCGGGCCCGCACCAGTCATCAGAATCCATTTCTTCAGGTTTTTGTTATACGCCACTTGAAGTTGCGCGCCGAAGCGGGTCTCCTCGAACCCATGGCGGTTGTAGAGTGCGGGCTTGCGCAAATTGCTCACGTCGATCACGTCGCCCTTCTGGAGCAAATACCGGCGGTCGCCGATCGACATCATTTGCAATTTGTCGGTTCGAACTTCTCCCGGCAGAATGTGGGCGAGAACCTCCATGTTGTGGACGTACGTTCTGCGATCGAGGTACGTGATGCTTTGCGGCGTCGGGGTCTTGGATTTCAAACCTTGTTGAGCCCATGCCGGGAGTGCACTTCCAGCTAGAGCCAGCCCGGCGCCTGTCACCGCCTGATTCAAAAATTCCCGTCGACTTGGTTTACTCGTCTTATTTTTCTTTTTCATCGTGTCTTGGCCCTCATTTCCTTAAGTAATCAAACGATCGACGCACAGATACAAAGCAGGAACGGGCACGCAGCACGGGCCAATCACGCAACGAGGGAGTTAGAATATGAGTTTAAGACCCAATTGAACGGCCCGATTGCTTCCCGAACCAAGCACGGGATTCGTGCCCGCCTGATCCGGGGTGGCGCAGCCACAACCAAAACCGAATCCGGTTGAGGGATCATTGTTAGCGTACCCGTTAGGTCCTCCGTAGGGATTGGCGAAGTTGGGGTGATTCAGTATGTTGAAAAACTCCGCGCGGAATTGAGCCGTCAGCCGCTCTTTGAATGTCCAGCCTTTAACCACTGACAAGTCCCAGCTGCGGAATCCCGAATCGCGAAATAGATTCCGGCCCGCCGTGCCATACGTCCCGATGGCAGGCGGTATCAGCACGGAATTGCCCTGAGCGTAGCACCCGAATTGATTGAGGGATGCCATCAAACCCGGCGTGTTTGCAGCGTTTGTGCATGCGGCGGGAAACGGGCCACTGAAGTACGGGATCGGGTTCTGATTGGAAGTGAAATCGGATGGCTTACCTATGAAATCCCAGCGCTCAAAGGAGGAAGTCGGGTTGTTGACTTCCCCGGTCAGGCTGAAATCGTTAGAAGTATCCTGCGGACCCCAAGGTTGGCCGGTCTGCACTGCTGCAATCGAGTTGATTTGCCAGCCTTTGAGCATTTGGCCCCATGAATTTTTTCCCGGAAGGGCGTAGGTTAACGAGAGCGTAAAGCGGTGCCGAACGTCGAAATCGCTGCTTGCATATTGCAGGCCAGGCCGCAGGCTGTCGAGGGGCACGCCCGCGCCTTCGTTTGCCGAGGCGTCGTCGAGTGCATGAGAATAGGTGTAGGCGGCCGTGTAGGAAAGCCCATGCCAAAGGCGCTGCGTTAGCGTCGCCTGCAGGCCGTTATAGTTGGAAATGTTCAGGTTGGAAAGATAGTCGATGTAGCCCAAATAGGGATACAGAGCAAAGTATGGCCGACCGGCTTGCTCGCAGTGTCCGCAGGCGATTTCGGCGGGTGAGTTTGGATCGACTTGGTTAATGTCGGTCACGCCGACCAGCTTTGACCCGTGGTTGCCTACGTAGCCGACCTCGAGAGCCAAATCCTTGGTCAAGGTTCTTTCGATGTCGACGGTCCAGGTAGTAACAAAGGGAGTACGCAGGTTTCGATCCACGGCGAACGTGTTGCAGGGAGCAGGGTCGCTGCCCATTCCGTCGCCACATTGCAGCTGTCCGGTTGGGAAGATGCTTGCGCCTCCGACCGAAGATCCATTCCAATTGAGAGCCGCGCCAGGAAGAGAGACCGAAGCCGTAGCAATGGTGCCCGGACTTGGAAGCGCCACGCCATTCGTTCCGGTAAGGAGGGCGCCCGTCGGAACAAGACCCAGCCCGATCGTGCCGGTGGTTGCACTCCCCTGCGCGAGGAAAACGTCATAAGCAAGCTGGTCGTACACGACGGCGACTCCGGCGCGTACCACGGTCTTGCCATCCCCTCGAACATCCCAGGCCACGCCAAACCGGGGCGCGAAGTTGTTGTGGTCTCCGTTGTACGGTGAAGAGATCTGCTTGCCGACTTGCACGAGCCCGAGCGCGGGATCGAAATTCCCGAACTGGTCGTTGGATTCTTTGAGCACCGTATTGACTTCGTACCGCAGTCCGAGGTTGAGGGTTAGTGTGGGCTTTATGCGGTAATCATCCTGGAAAAACAACGCGTATCCTTCGTTGTGGACGTTCCGCGCGGGATTGCCGGCAAGGATCGCGCCCTGACCCGGCGTGCCGGCAAAAAAATCCTCCAGCGGCGTGGCGCAAGGAGGTGTTGCGCACACCCCATTGAAGGCGTCGACGTCTCCGAATCGAATGAGGCCTCGCGCGTTCGTATAGGATGCTCCCGTGAAGCTATCGCGAAGGAATTCCCCGCCAAACTTGAAAGCGTGCTTGCCATGCAAGTAAGAAGCGTGGTCGAGAATCTGAAAGACTTCGTCGGGCCCCTGAATTCTGGGCCGGCCACCGCCTGCGCCCAATTCAAAGTTGGCAAAACCATTCAGTCGGATTACCGGGAATCCAAAGTAGAGCGGATTCGTAACGCCCGTGTTAATACCGTACGTCGTGGGGTTCACGGTGTGGTCTGCGCCGAATCCAGGCTGATACAGATGGTCCAGTCCAGCCCTGAACTCGTTTACCCACCGCGAGCTCGGACTCCAGGTCCAACTGCCCGAACCCACTTGGGCCCGCGTATGAAGGACGGACTCCCAATCTTGCTTGACTTGATTCGGCGCGTCGTTCCATTGGCCATCAACTTGTCCGAAGAAATACATGCCACTTACCGTGTGACGCTCATTGATATGGTAATCGACCTTGGCCACACCGTTGTTTTCTTTGATATAGCTTTGCAAATTTGGGAAATAGGATGTCGTGGGCCCGGTATTGGCAGGGAACAAGTTTCCCGTGCACTGGATGGGAGGGCCAAGTGTGCATCCCGCTAACTGCAAACTGAGCGGGCTGGGTGCCAGCCCGGCGGCCTGTACCCCTGCTATAGCATCCGGTAAACTGTTCGCGGTATCTCCACCGAGGGTTGTAATCACAGGCGCACTGACGGAACTGGTGCTCCCCACCGAGTAGCTTAATGCTTCATATCCCAAGAAATAGAATAATTTGTCTTTCTTGACTGGCCCTCCCACCGTGGCCCCGTATTGCTGCAAGTCAATCGGCTGTTTCGGTGATCCAACAGGATTAAAGTAATTCCGTGCGTCCCACGAATCGTCACGGCCAAAGGCATATGCCGTGCCATGAATCGTGTTCTCGCCAGATTTTAGTCCCACGTTGACGATCGCACCGGGCTTCCAGCCATATTCCGCTTTCGGGTTTTCCTCCACGTTAAATTCTTGAATGGCGTCGATAGGCAGGATCGTCGAGGCATCGCCCGCGATGGTGGCGCCGTTAATGACGCTCATCCCGGAGAAGGGTTCGTCATTGTTCAGCCCTTCAATCAGGTAAACGTTTTCATCCGGCCGGCCGCCGTTTGTGCTCTGCGTAAAGGCCCCTCCCCCCGGATAGATCGTGACTCCGGGACGCAACTGCAGGAGGTTTTCATAATTGCGGCCGTTGAGGGGCAAATCATTTATAGTTTCGTTACTGAGCGTGCCGCCCAAGGTAGCACTGGTATTGTCCACCATGGGAATTTCCGCAGTCACAAGCACCGTCGCGGTAGCCTCGCCGGGTTCAAGCACGGCGTCCACTCGAATGTCCTTGCCGACTTCGAGTTGAATGTTGGTATGTTCGACCGTCTTAAAACCGGGGCCCTCGATGTGGACCCGGTACATTCCTGGAACCAGGTCGGGGGCCACGTATTCGCCAGCTTGGTCGGTCATAAGGGTTCGCGCAAGCCCCCGTTGAATGTCGGTAACATCGACTTTGGCGCCTACGACGGCACCTCCCGATCGATCCGTAACCGTTCCGGAAATGCGGCCAGTACTACCTTGCGCACGCAGCGGTTGACTGAGCGTCAGAGAAACCAGGGACAGAATCGAGATGCAAAAAAGAATCGATACGGTCTTACGGGGAAGCACGACGCCCGCAACGCTCATGGCAACTCCATGTAATGGGTAGGGTTGGACCCCACTGGTCACACAGCTCTACCACCGTAACGCAAACCCGTCAAGAGGTAATTCAAATAGTTGCAATAAAATTTTGGAATGTGGTATGGTCGTACGACCACTTGGAACGGTCAGGATGGCTTCGGAGCGCATGCGCTAATGCTCTGGCTACACGGTACCCGGAAGGAGATGCCGCAGATCCTTTGCTTCAGTTGCACTTAACCCGGAGGATAGAGTGAAGGGCACATTGGGAGCAACAATAGCACTCGCCGTCATTTCGCTGGTCTGTGCAGGTATTGCGTTGGCGCACCACGGAACCGCGAATTACGACATGACTAAGCTGACGACCATTAAGGGTACCGTGACGGATTTTCAATTTATCAATCCTCACGTCGAGATCTTCATTGACGCCAAGGATGACAAAGGAAACGTACAGAAATGGCAGGCCGAAACGAACAGTCCCAACCTGCTGCACCGGGCTGGCTGGACGAAGGATTCACTGAAGCCAGGAGACGTGGTTACCGCAACCGGTAATCGGGCTAAAGATGGCTCCAATTTAATGCGGCTGGACAAAATAGTCCTGTCTGATGGCAAGGAACTACCTCTTGCGAACGGGTCGAACATTCAATAGGAATTGGAGACGTTTTCACGGTCGAATCTCGTCCATCTTGTAATAGCGAGTCGGTGGTCAATTCAGTGAGACACGAGGCCCACGCGCATGCCTAGCTTGTTTTCTCTGTGTCAGTGGCTCGAACATACCTCAGTAGGCACGGCGGTCCGCGACTCACTCTGGCTTTTCCCAGTAATCGAGACGATCCATCTTTTCGGCATCGTCATTCTGGTTGGATCAACATCGGCTCTTGATCTACGCCTGCTCGGGTTCGCGATGCGTGAACAATCCGTTTCAAAACTCGCTCACCGGCTTTTGCCCTGGGCGTGGATCGGGTTCATCATCCAGATCGTCACGGGCTTCCTGCTTTTCTCCTCGGAAGCCACGAAGTGCTACACAAATTTGGGATTCCGAATCAAGATGGCGTTGATCGTATTGGCTGGCGCGAATGCCGTTCTTTTCCACATGCTCGCCTACCGCAGCGTTGACAAGTGGGACAATGCGCCGTCGACGCCGTTCATGGCAAAGTTCGCAGGTTGCCTGTCGATACTGCTGTGGTTTGGTATCGTTGCCGCTGGGCGATGGATCGCATTCCTCTAGCGCGACTTCCTGGCGTAGTGATCGTTTCTTACGCGGCTCCGCTTTCCGAGCGTTTTGAGAATGGAGTATCGAGCACCGGAGGGAATGAAAATGCGCAAGCGACTTATCGGTGTGAGCCTCATTCTAAGCACGGTGACTGTAGTTCCGGGGATTGTGGCCGCGCAAACTGCCGAGTCTCCGGCGAAAGAAAGGCCGAAAGACGAAGTATCGAGCCCGGACATTTCCGGAGTGTGGATGGGACGCGAACTGAGCAAGACCTTCAAAGGGGATCCTCTACCCCCTCTCCAACCATCGGCGGACGTTACCTACAAAGCCACGCAAGCCAAAGACCACAACAATCACGCCGCAACGGATCCGTATCTTAGCTGTTATCCTCCGGGGGTTCCCAGGATTCTACTCATCCCTTTTCCATTCGAGATTATTCAGACCCCCGGTAAGATCGTAATGATCTTCGAGTACGATCATTTTGTTCGACAAATTTATACTGACGGCCGTGACCATCCGAAAGATCTCGATCCGACGTGGATGGGGAATTCGATCGGCAAATGGGAGGGGGATACGCTCGTCGTTGACACAATCGGTTTTAACGACAAGACCTGGCTCGACATGATCGGAGTTCCTCACAGTGAAGCTCTCCATGTTATCGAGCGCATCCACCGCGTCGACCATGACACTTTGCAAGATGACATCTTAATCGACGATCCCAAGACATTCACCAAGCCGTGGAGCGTGCAAAAAATATTCAAGCTGCGGCCAAAATGGGAAATTATGGAATATATCTGCGAAGATAATTTCGAAAAGCCTAAAGCGGAGACTGGAAAGTAGTTTGAGGCATATCCTAGGTTGTTTGATTTTGGAGGCAAGCCTTGAAACACGCGCTTTTTGCGTTCCTCGCGACGATATTCTTCGTTTCAACGGGCGCAGGGCCCTCGTACGCTCACCACGGAGCATCGATGTTTGACATGAATGCGCTCGTTACCAGAGCGGGCACCGTAACGGATTTCCAGTTTATCAATCCCCACGGAATGATTTATTTCAATGCAAAAGATGAAAAAGGAACTGTAGAGAAATGGAGCGCCGAAACCCGTGGCGGGCCGAACGTGTTAACAAAAGTGGGTTGGACCAAAGATACCCTGAAAGAGGGCGATCAAATCACTTTTGTTGGTCATCCGGCGAAAGACGGCTCCAATAGTATGCGCCTCGCGAAGGTCATTTTTCCTGATGGCCGGGAATTGAGCCCCGATCTACCGTAAATCGATGGCCTGGCTTTCGTGCCCTTGAATGCTTCCCGCTCATTGAAATGCGCGCGACTTTCAAGCAATCGTAATCGAGAGGTCGCCTAGACCATCGATGTGTCCGATCATCTTATCTCCCCGGACAACCGGACCGACTCCGTCTGGCGTTCCGGTATAGATCAGATCGCCTGCGGCGAGTCCGACCTGTTGCGATAGGTGGCTGATGATTTCCTGCACATTCCAAATCATCATTCCGAGATCGGAGTTTTGGCGCTCCTCGCCGTTGACCGTGAGTTGAATTTTTCCTTTACTCAGGTGCCCCACTTTCGAGAAAGGAAAGACCGCCGAGCAGGGCGCGGCTTGGTCGAAAGATTTGCCGATCTCCCACGGCTGTCCCTTCCTCGCAGCGGCCTGTTGGAGGTCACGACGCGTCATATCCAAGCCCACCGCGTAGCCATAGACATGGCCCAGGGCCCCGTCCACCGGAATATCTGTACCGCCGGATTTCATAGCGACCACCAACTCGATTTCATGGTGATAATTCTGCGTAAGGGATGGATACGTGATCGTCGCGCCGTTTTGAACGATCATGTCGCTCGCCTTGGCGAAAAAAAACGGCGCCTCGCGCTCGTCATGACCCATCTCACGGATGTGAGCCAAATAATTACGGCCTACGCAATAAATGCGACGCACGGGAAACCTTCCGTCGGTGCCGGCCACCGGCAAGGTCGCTTCTGGTGGCGCCGGAATCACGACCTTCTCGTTCGAGGATCGTGTTGAGGGAAGGCCGAAAGGCCCGGCAGCACCGATCAGTCCGGTCGTTTTAAGAAATGCGCGGCGACCATTCATGACGGTCTCCCTTAGGCGTGTTCACTTGGTAAGCAGCAACACTCCGAACGAGTCCGGCCGCATCGGGGGCCGCCGCTGGCCCGGCGCTTTGACCCCCTCGAATATCGCGATCGGGAGAAAGATATTGTGGGTTTTGAAATCGATCGCCATGGTCCGCGCATATTTTTTCGTGGGCACATTCTCAACCACGCTATAGGTATCCGGCGTATCCTCGTGAATGACCGTGAGGTTTCCAGCTCCTCCGTTCGAGCTGAATGCGAGTTGTGTTCCAGGATCGAAACCGGCCGCGTCAGGATCTTCGTCGATCGCGGGGGTCGCGACGACTTTCCCGGTATCCGCGTTCACGACTGCCATCATGGTGTTGTCGCACACCGCGAATAGGCGCCGGTTTTTCTTGTCCATCGCCAAACCAGATGGTTCCTTACACGGTGCGAGCGACCAGCGATTGATGATCGTGAACTTCTGCGCATCAATTTGAACGATTTGTGATTTGTCTGCAAGGTTTGCGAATACACGGCCATCGCCAGCTCCCGCTGCAAATTCAGGCTTGCCCTCGAGCGGAATTGTGCCAACTACGCTGCCATCTGCGGCATTGATGGCGGTGACGTTATTGGTTTTACCGTTGAAGACCAGAGCACGTTGAGACGCCGCGTCATAGAAAATTGCGTCCGGGTTTTCACCGCCGGCGGCGACCGTGGCAATGGTTTTCAAGGTTTTCAAATCAAAGATGGTGACCGTGTTCGTTTTGCCGTTGCTGGTGAATCCGCGGCCAAGATCCGGCGCCAGTGCTATCCCGTGTACACCTTGTGTGTCGGGGATGTCCCCGACAACCGCGTCGCTGTCGGCATCCAGCACAACCACGTGCGTCGCATGGCTGATATACACGCGACGCGCGTCACTATCCACAATACTGTAATCCCACTGTCCTTCCCCTCCAATCGCAATCGTTTTTACGACGTGATAGCCGGACGCTGACGCGGGCACGGCGTGCGCCAGCGAACGGGCTGAAAGTAGAGCAAGTCCCAGGACGCAAGTTAAAAGTAAGAGGAAGCTAGCTTGTTTCGGACGCATCGTATTCGACCCCTCGAAAGTAGGTTGCGGCAAAGTCGACCGCCAATCGCGCAGAATATACATCATTTCGATTCTATTTGGTATGGTGGTATGACAATCAACCGTTAGTCCTAGACAATATGCAACTTCGTTGCACAAGCTAAGCGATTTGCTTGCGAGTGTCTTGGCTTCTAGTCTCAATGGTAAAGTTGTCTAAGTCTTTGAATCGGTGCTGGATACCTATACATCTCGGATCAAGCTTCTCATCGACTCCGCTTTCTCAGCTTGTACAAGGACGAAGACAGAACCCGAACGGTGCCCATCGACACCTCGGTAGCTGCGGAGCTCAAGAAGCATTTGATGGGCAGAAGGATCGGTTAACTTTTTCAGACGCGAAACGGCACACCGTTGCGGCTATCAAACCTGCGGGAGGACAAGCTCTACCCCATGTTGGAAGAGTTGAACCTCGTCCAACCCGGCGTTGGAATGCACGCGTTTCGAAGAGGACGGATTTCTTATCTGGTATATTCCGGGGTGAGCCGTCAAGTCATTCGCGACCGGGGCGGACACTGATCCGACGATACGAAGCTGTTGCGGTAACATCGCGCGCCTGAAATGACCAAGTTGAAACCGATGTTGGACTCCAAGCGACAGAAAGGAAACTAGCACCAGCTCGCAAGTTGTTGTAAATTGAAAGTCTACTTGCCCGTTCCCCGGTAGCTCAATGGTAGAGCATTCGGCTGTTAACCGAAGGGTTGCTAGTTCGAATCTAGCCCGGGGAGCCAACTTCTCGTTCTTCTTCAATCAGTTACAGACGGCGATTTTCACCTCCTCGCTTTTGGGGGCCTGACTGTCACGAAAATGTAACGCCACTCGCTTTTGCGTTCATCGCAGCGCGGCGGAGAGCCTCGACAGAAGAAGCGGGCGGATCAGGCGCAGGATTTGGCCAGGAAGGGCGGGTGAACTAGTTTTCTAGCGCGAGCCAGGAAGGAACTTCGGAGAGAGAGTCAGGCGAGCCGAGCAGTCGGACGATTACTTGGTTCTTGGTGTTTGCTGCAACAGCGCTTTTCGGGTCTTGGCAATCTCTTGGGCGAGTTCCTTCTCGCCGGGCAACGCGAGCTTGTACTGGCTGGACAGAACCTTGTTGTGCAGATTTCCCAGCGCGTAGTGAGCGACCGCTTCGTTCTTCTCCTAGCAAAGGATCAATCCCAGAGGCGGGTTCTCATCGGGCAAGGTCCAGTGCTCGCGGGCATAGTTCAGATAAAGATTCATCTGGCCGGCATCGACGTGGGTGAATTTGCCGATCTTCAAATCGATAATGACCAGGCAGCGCAGCCGTCGATGAAAGAACAGCAGATCGATGCGATACCATTCGTCGCCGACGCGCAGGCGTCTTTGCCGAGCCAGGAAGGCGAAGTTGCTGCCCAGCTCGAGAAGAAAATCTTGCAGCCGGTGGATCAGCGCTTCTTCCAGGGCGTTCTCTGAATATTCATCTTTGAGTCCCAGGAATTCCAGAACGAAGGGTCCTTGATTTCCTGTTCTGGGGTCGACTGTTCGGTTGGATCAGCAGGCTGTCCCCGGCTGATAAGCGCCGCCTTGTTTCGCGACAACTGGGTACGCTCGAAGAACTGCGTCGAGATCTGACGGTCGAGTTGACGGACCGACCAACCTCCCCGCAGCGCTTCTTTTTCGTAGAGGGTGCGGGGTTGCCGGTTGTTAACGGAGAGGAGCCGGACGTAATGAGACCAAGGCAGGGGAAACGGGGACGGTCGAGCCAACCCTACAGATTTCGCAGACGCCGTCTGCGGATTCTCCTTCGAATCCCCGGTCTGGCCCGGTTCGATCAATTCCGCAGACGGCGTCTGCGGAATCGACCAGGCTAGGAAGAACTCTCGCATGGCGAGCAAGTTCCGTTCGGAAAAGCCTTTTCCAAACCGTGAGGTCAGATCCGCCGCCAAGCGGCGCAGCAAGGCCTTTCCGTACTGCGCCCGCCTTTGCCCGCGCTGCTCCTGTTCCACAATCCGTCGCCCAATCTCCCAATAGGTCGCGGTCATGATGGAGTTGACCGAACGCGCCGAATTCCGCCGCGCTTGCTCGAGCAAACCGACGAGCTGCGACATGAATTCAGGATAAGCCTTGTCGAGAAGAACGGGGTTCTTGGATGTCGTGAATCGAACGCGATCCTTTCCGGCAAGGGTGTGGCCCGATTGATTATAGTCTTGTTTGCGGCAGAGATTGAGGCGACGCGCGGGAAGATTTAGACGACCGGTAATAAGGATTCATTAGCGCGAGATGCTTGAACAGGCAAGCGAGCAAGCGGCTCGATCCTCCAGCTAGAACGTGCAACTGCTGGATGAATCGCGCAACCAAGAAAAACTGTTAGCTGAAGCGAGGGACGAGGCGGCTCGCATCAATCAATTGCACGTCAATGACGAAGCCGCGCTGGCGCAGGAACAGCTTCGCATTGCCGATCTCTCAAATAGGCTGCGGGTTGCGAGCGCCACTCTCGATCTCGAGCGGCGACTGGCGGCCGAGGGAAAAGACGTTCGAGAGCTTATGGCATCGCGAGAGTTACACGTAATTGATGTCCGCGACTCTGACTCGAACGGTAATCCGGGAAAGGCGTTTGGTCGCGTTTTCCTGACGGAAGGTAAATCACTTACTTTTTACGGCTTCGATTTGAACGAAGACGGAGTGTTGGATACTAAGAACAGTTTTCAAGTCTGGGCAGTGCCGGAAGGAAGCAAGAACTCCTCGCGCAGCTTGGGCATTTTGCGCCAGGATGCTAAAGCACAAGGGCGGTGGGTGTTGAACGTGGAGAATCCGGAACTCGTAAAGGACATCAATTCGGTGTTTGTCACCGTAGAGCCGGTAGCCGGCGGTAAGCAACCAAGCGGCCAGAAGATGCTCTACGCCTACTTGGGGCAGGCCAACCACCTCTAGTGGCCGGTAACGCGCTATATGCAGTGGGTGCTCGACTCACCGCACTTCTCGACAAGACTAATGCTCTGAGGAGTGGCGCGGGAGGTGAGTTAGTTCGGCCACGGCAGCGCGCAGAGCTGGTAGGGCGGGTTCGGGTCGGTGTTGATTTGCGCGCATACAATGGCAGTAGCTTTTTGCGGTATGGAGCGGGCGGGTACCCACGGTCCCTGAGGACTTGATGAGACCAGCCACACGCTTTGAGTAGTCAGAAGGATCGGATTGTAGAAATTGAAATCGAAGTAGAAAGTATCGCCGATGTTCAGGACCACCTGAGAGCTGTTTGTAGCGTAAGTGATCCATGTCCCTTCGATCGCTGTAAATTGAGGCGAGCCCTGGTAGCGTACGGTAGCGTGGATCGCTGCCTTCTGCGCTGTTTTCGAAACCTTTTGTATGACTTCGCCGCCACTTTCTTGCGGCGCCGCGTGGATTGGCCCGCTAAGACCAAACAAGCCGATCAGAAGGCTTGTGGTCACCGTTATCTTCTTCATGGTATGTCTCCTGCGCAGCACACTGTCACTCGTTTCTGATCGTCGAACCCACGCCAGGATCATGCCGCGCGCGTCTCGACGGTTGGAATTGTCAAAAGTGACAGATTATTGCGCTCGACCAGCGCGACGCAGGTCGATAAGTCAAAGGCCGGCAAATCGCGACAACGACTGGTAAGAAGAGACTTACCGCCGGCTAACGCGGCCGTGGTGCTGGATGAACTCGCTAACCCGTTTACGTCCGGCGGTTGAACATATCCGGACGCAACAGATCAAAAAAGGTGCAGAACGGTTCTCCTATCGCGTTGTTTCACGTCCGGAATTCAGCGTCCCTCTGGCACTTTTGACAGTTCCGCAAGAGTTTTGAAACTGTCATAAGAAGGCTGGTCGCGAACGGACTTGAAATGAATCTCTACACCATGCAGGAATTTCTTGGAGCGCTTCTCGTTACGGCAGCTTTGACGGGAACGGTACTTGTTTTTGTGATCGCCTTCCTCGTTTTGCAGGAAGGGATACGCTGGGCCATTCACGGGTCGAGAACCCATCTCATACCGATTAGAGGCTTGAGCGCTAAAGATCAGTGGCTCCAAAGAAATCGTAGTCGATCCGCTCTCCGCTGAGGGTATCCAAACTCGGTTGGTCAGCAGCGGTTCTAGGAACACTCCGATTTTGAGATGCCGCGCTACCGACAACTAGACGGTCGAGGCGTGCTGCGAATATTTAGAGATGGTTCAGGGTGTTACAGGTTTGCACAGTTTCAACGAAAAACGGAAAGAGGAAGGCTATAAGCAAATACCGTGAATTCCGCGAAGCATTACTCATGGAAAAGATCTTTGTGCGGCAACGCCTGGAGTTCTATGCACGCGGCTGGGAGGTTGGCCTGGCTAAGCCGGCTCGGCCTGTGTGTATTGCTGTGCTACTTACCAGCACCGGCGCTGGCTCAGTCGCCGCAACCGTCCGTCGTCCAGAGAGGGCAGGCTGGTGCGCTTGATGCAGGGGCGAAGGGAACATCCCCCGGCTTGCCCAATCAGCAGTCCTTAGGAAGCGTTAGCGGAGTAGTCTTTGATCCATCCGAGGCCACTGTCGGCGGAGCACAAGTTCGACTTACGCGTGAAGATCAATCCCCGAGCGCAGAAGTGCTGTCAGATGACGATGGCCGCTTTTCTTTTGCCAACGTCGCCCCGGGGTCCTTCCAACTGACAATTACGGCGGAGGGCTTCACCACGCAAGTATTTTCTGGAACTGTAGGTCCGGGGCAGGACTACATTGTCCCGCAGGTCGTGTTGGCTGTCGCAACGCAAGTGACGCAGGTGACTGTCGGACTCACGCGCGTCGAACTGGCAGAAGTGCAGATCAAGGATCAAGAGAAGCAGCGCGTGCTCGGCATCATTCCGAATTTCTATGTCAGCTACGACCCCGATGCAGTTGCTCTCACGTCGAAACAAAAGTTCGAGCTTGCCTGGAGGTCGTCTGTCGATCCATTCACGTTCGTTGGGGTTGGCGCTATCGCGGGGATTCAGCAGGCAGAAAACGGACTTCGTGGATACGGGCAAGGAGCGCAAGGCTATGCAAAGCGCTATGGCGCATCGTACGGTGACGTCGTTATAGGTACATTCCTGGGAAGCGCCATACTGCCGTCGCTTCTGAAACAAGATCCGCGTTATTTCTACAAGGGAACCGGTAGTAAGCGATCCCGATTTTTCTACGCGCTCGCCAGTCCGTTCATCTGCAGGGGCGACAACGGGCGCTGGCAACCGAATTATTCCTACGTTGTCGGAAACTTCGCCGCGGCGGGTATTGCAAATTCCTACTACCCCGCGAGCGACCGGGGAGCAGGTTATGTGGCCGAAACCGCGCTGATAAGGCTTGGTGAGAGTGCCGTCGCGTCGGTCTTTCAAGAGTTTATCGCGCGGAAGTTGACACCGAAAGTCTCGAACCGCGCTCAGGCCCAGTAGTAAATGCGCTGGGGCTTATGGTTGACGACGGTAGAGACATAGCCAACTGGATAATGCCGTGATCGGAGAAGCGACGCACTGCTTCAAATATCCAGTAGTGTTCACCAGGAATTACGTTGGAAGTTTGACGAATTGCCATCCCCTTATGGAAGCCGGGGACTGCGGGCAGCCGAGTGACGGATCGACTGGACCGCAGCCTCCATTCTCCCGTCGAGAGCGTCTTGCTTCTGGTCAAGCTAGAACCGGAAAACAACTCCAGCCTGGTACCGGAGATTGCTCTGGTTGTTGTTGCCACCCGTGAAGGCATTGCCAAAACGGGTCAACAAGTAGTCAACTTCAATTGGCCGGATGGCGATGTGTTCGTTGACCGGTATGTCGATGCCTCCGCCGATGATGAAGTCAAACGCATTGTTGCTGGGAGACCTGCTGGCGACGACACAGCCTGCCGGACCGCAGTCCTTGAAAAGATTCCCGTAGAAATTGCTGTGAGCTCCCCCGAACAGCGCCTCGGCAAATGGCTCGAAGTGGGACATGCGGTATTTAAAGATCGGGCCACCGTTGTAGGTGAACAAATTACCTTGCGCCGTAACGATGCAATTCGACGTGCTACTGCAATTTGGGCCCGGCGGTATGGTGATAGTGCGCGTATAGCTGCCGTAGGCTTGAAGCTCGCCCACGATGCCCACGTACTTGCTGAAGTAGTAGGCGACCGATGCACCGCCCCCATTCAAATTGAACGTGCCAATAAGGTTGTTGTTTTGGGGATTGGCATGAACAAAGGAATAATCAACCGCAACTTCGACCTTCGGTGTATCTTGCGCGAAGGTAGCGCTTCCGAAAAGCAGAACCAACGCAACAAAAAGTAATTTCTTCATCTCAAATTCTCCTCGAAGCTAGATTTGGTACCAACAATTTTCAGCCACCAAGTGCGCGTCTCGACTTGTGTGAGGCGCCGCAATCTCGCTCATGCCGAAATGCGCTTGGCGATAACTTGACGCTGCAACTTCGTTCCAACCCTCCAACATGGAGTTGAAGGCCCGGAAGAGTTTCTCGGAGAGGGATGGGGTGCCTCGCTGTTTTTCGGGGAGTGGGGTGGCTCTTCCGGGCCTTCTCAGCTCCGTACGAACGAACGTACGAGAGTCACAATGTATTGTGTATTGTAAGAAATGTCATATTTGTATTGCATAAATAAACGAGAAGATGACGACACCACGATCAGAAGCTCAATGCACACGGGGGCACGGGCCGACAAAGTTACACGCACTCTAGAGCCGAACCATTTAGGGTAGAGGGCCGATCTTCGGAGAAGAAGGTAGTGTGCGTTCCAGCCAACTTCAACTGTCAGAAATAACAGACCACGCAGTTTTCTGTAGTACCACAGAAAAAAACTGTCAATAGTGACACTAGCAACCCGCGCGTCCTAGGCGCAGCATCTCGAAACGCGGCACCGGTGCACCGCACTGCGCGGTGAACCGTTCGAAGGTGCCATGTTTTGGTAGGTTCCGAAAATCGAACAGGAGGTGAATCATGGACCGCTTACTCAAAACCACCCTAACTCTGGTGTTTCTTACAACGCTTGGTTTGACAGCAGCAACAAGCGAAGCTCAAGCTCCCGTTTTCGTAATTACGCCGGAAACAAGCTCCGTTAAATTCTTCGTGAAAGCGTCGGTGGCTATTGCAGGCAATTTCGACAAGTGGGATGCCACCCTGGCATTTACCTCTCCAGATGTCTCGACCGGAGTACTCGACGTCAAAATTCAAGCCGCCACCGTTAATACCGGAAGCGACTTTAAGGACGACAAGCTCAAGAGCAAAGACTTCTTCGACGTTAAGAAGGATCCGTTGATCACGTTTAAGTCCACAAAAATTGTGCAGACCAGTCCCAACACCTTCGATGTGCAGGGCAACTTTACAATACGCGGAGTGACCAAACCAGATACGCTGGTGCTAACGGTCGATCGCGAAGGGAAATCCTCAGGCGAAATTAAAGGGACGATGGCCTTCGACCGCAAAGACTACGGGATGGACAGCGGCATTCCCTTCATCAAGATCGCCGACCGCGTCGAAGTAACGGTGTCTCTCCAGGCGAAACGAGTCAGCGGCCCTCCAGTCATCTTTAAGCAATAGCCAGTTGGCGTATGTTTTTTCCCAGTGGCGCAGACCGGCGCGTTAACGAGGCGCAGCCGCAATCTGCCATTCATCATCCTTGAAGCGTTGAGCAATCCGACCAACAGTCCACATCGTTCAAACTGCGCGGTTGGCACGGGTTTCTCACCGCAGGCGCAGTGAATTTGGGTCTTTTGACAATATCCATTTCCCGCTGTCTCGGACAACGTTGGCTCAGCTCGAAGCATTCCCGGGTCCAACGCGTTGACATCAACGAGTGCACAAGGAGAAAAAACATGCTTTCACAGTGCGTACACATCTCACGAGCAAGCTGTCGCCAATGTTTCGTTGCTCTTGCAATCTGTCTGCTGCTCAGCGGAGTCGCGGCAGCTCAAAATCAGCCTCCCGTGACGGCGGGTTCAGAACGGTCGCTGCCGACCGCGATCGGAACGCCGTTGAGGGTTACATTCCCTGGGGTTCCGAGCGTCCCCGGCGTCAAAGCTGACAATGCGGTGCAGCCCGCGAGTAGTCGTGGCGCGCAAGGGTATACTGGAGGAATCTCCTCTACGCCGCAAACGGGCAATGCTCCGGCAGGTGTGCGTCGCATCACGTTGGAAGAAGCACAGGAGGCGGCAGCGGCGGCCAACAATCCACTCGTTCGACTCGGACAGTTAAGCGTAGAAGCCGCAAAAGAGCACCGGCTAGGGGTCCAGGGGCTTTACTTTCCGAACGTGGGCACGCAATTTGCAAACCTTCACCTCAACAAGGAGACGGGCCAAGTGATAACCGTGCAACGTCCGCTTCCAGGAATGCCTCCCGTGGAAATAGCCGCGAACATCTTCGCCAAGAATCAGACGGACTTCAACGTCGCCGCGGCTCAACCGGTGACACCGCTTCTTTCCATCTATCAACTCGTGAAAATCGCACGAGCCGACGAGAATATCGCCAAAGCAAAGGCAGGATTGCCGGTGGCAGAAGTAGCAGCCAAGGTAGAGAAGAATTACTTCGATTTGCTGGTTGCCCTACGGGAACTGACCAGCGCCGAAGCAGACGCCAGAACTATCCAGACCAAATGGCTGACGGCTAGCATTTCGGGGACTCCCATCACGTCGCCGGGACAAGAGACGGAGATGCTCGGCGCCGAAAAGGCAGTCGTATTTTCGACCAGCAAGGTGAAGGAGCTAACCGCGGCGCTCAATGGATTGGTTGGCCTGCCGGACGGAACAACTTTGGAACTCGTACCGCCCGAACCACTGGTAGAGGACACATCGCTGATCGAAGCCACCGAGAAAGCGACCGCAGCGAATCCGGAGGTGATAGAGGCAGAACAAACTGCGGTTAAGGCTCACGCGGGTTTAACTCTCACAAAATTGCAGTACGTTCCAACGGTCGCGATCACTGGCGGTTACGCCAACCAAAACGCGATCAGCAACCGTCTTCTCCCCAAGGACTTCAGCTATATCGGCGTCATCGCTACGTACACCATCTTCGATGGGTTCAAGCGAGAGCATGGGGTTAAAGAGCTCAAGGCGCAATCCGAGATGGCCGACCTTGGAGTGCAACTGACGAAGGCAAAGGTGGCGGCGGGGGTGAAGAGCAGTTATTTCGAACTGGACCGCTCGCGTCAGCTCTATCAATTGGCGCGCCGGATGGTGTCCTCGGCCGGCGTGGTAAACGCAAGCTACAAATCAGACGACCCGGAAGTTGAATCAGCGAAGGCAAAAATGGAAGCAGACATGTTTCGGGCCGAGCTCGAATATCGTCTAGCATACGCCAAGCTGAAGGACTTCACGGGTACACGATAGGAAACTTTTCGCGTGCTGGACGTCGCACGCCAATGTCCTCTAGGAGGAATAGAAGTGCAAAATGAAATGAGAGCCCGGAGGATTGCCCCGAGGCGCTCTCGGGATTCACGGGAGTGAAAAGCGCGCTACTGGGAATAAACGGCGGAGTGCTCTGCGCAGATTCGTTGAAAGACAGGACCCTGTTCTTTGCCGCGAAAGCGTTCGATCGGATATCCGCACAGGCTGTCTACGTTGTACGTGGATGCAAGTTCGTTCCAGAGCCGCTCCATTTCAAAAGCGGCTTCCGCTTTGCCTTCGGCGTGCAGCAGCGCGGCACATTCTCCACAAACCGCGACGCGAGGATGCTTTCCCGTAGCCGCGTTGAGGGCGGTCGAAAGGAAATCGCTCGCAGCTTTTACAAATCGCTCCGCGTCGGGCTCGCCATTCGTAAGAAATGTCGAAAGCACGTCGGAGGGTTCCAAAGCAACGTAGCTTCCCCGTTCCATGGCGTCAGAAACATCGCAACCTTCCGACTCTAATTTCCGGCGGAGGCTGTTGCGATGTGAGGCGGTCATAACAACTATGACTGCATCACCATTTGCCAGAGCGGTGCGGATAAAACCGGTGTAGCGAATGAGAAAGGGCGCGTCATCGCCGTAGAATTCAACTTCGTGGGAACGGCCGAATGGTTTATCCCGCATGAAGGGCCGTCGAGAGATTTCAATGCCTTCCTCAATGCGTGGCCGAACGGGAGCTTGCGAGCCCAGAACGCCGGTGAAATCGTGACTGGCCAGGAGAGCGCTCACAAATCTTTCTCCCGACATCACCGTCAGTCGAATGAGTGAGACCTTCATGCGGGCTATTGCGCCAGTCCGCTACAAAACTGTAACTTTTGCCAATGCACAGCATTCTTAAGATGAAGTACATAGTTCGCGAGGCTTTCCACGGAAACTACTTTTTTTCTGAGACGTTCTGTTCATCGTGAGCGGGAAGGCGTGTTAGATGAAAAATCCCCCAAGAATTTTTCAATTGTTGATGCTAGCGGCCACGTTTTCATTGGTAAGCACACTCGCGTTATCTCAAAGCGCGCCGAATCCAGCCGGTTGGTACACCGCTGCGCAAGCCGTGAACGGCGCCAAGGCGTACCAGAAAACCTGTGCCAGTTGCCACCGTGCCGCGCTGCAAGGCGGGATGGGCCCTGCACTTGTCGGCAGGCAATTTTGGCTCACGTACGCCGGCAAGAAAGTTTCAACGCTATGGTCTGCGGTGCACACGACGATGCCGATGACGGCGCCTGGCTCGGTCTCAGCCAGGAATTCGATCAATATCATGGCATTCCTGCTGCAGAAAAACGGTGTACCCGCCGGCACCACACCGCTCAACGATACTGCGGATTTGTCGAAGGCGCTTCCAGCGAATTAGTGGATCGCATCCGAGTGCACTGAATCAAGGCGTGCAGGGGATCCGCGAAAGGCGGCCGCTGATCGGCAAGTACTGCGATTCGTGGGGAGAGTCCGATGTCCAGTGACGACTCGCGCGGGGTGCGCGCATCGGGAGCGCGAAGAATTCTCGGCTGGCGTCGCGTTGTTTGGCTTGCTTCGTTGGCTTTGGTTTTCGTATTTCTCGGTGCGGTCCTCGCGGCGTTGACCAATCAGGCGGTCATCTGGTCAAGCTCGGACAGATTCTGCGGAACGACTTGCCACTCGATGACGTGGGCCTCCGAGGCGTACCACCATAGCACGCATTACATTAATAATGTGGGCGTTCGCGCCAGTTGCGGCGAATGCCACATTCCCTACGACTCAGGCCATGCCACCGCAGAAGAATATTTGAAGCTGCTCTTGTTCAAGGCCGACCGTGGAGTCAAAGATTTCTGGTACGAATCGCAGAAGGGCATCGCCACCAAAGAAGAGTGAGAGAAACGCCGGCCTGCTCTGAGCGAGAATTTTGAAAATTATCTCACCCAGCACAACTACGTCACCTGCCGTGGCTGCCACTCTCTGTTGTCGTTCGGAGGTCCCAACAGCCATATGAAGCTCGTCATTCATCAGGGCATAGTAAAAGCGGGCAGCTACAATTGTCTCGAGTGTCACGCGAACATCGGCCACCTCTACCTGCAACCGTCCTCCAAGGCGGACGGCTGGTACTCGGTGCAGCAGGCGGCCGCCGGCAAGAAGCTTTTTGATGATTCGTGCTCCGGTTGTCACGGCGTAAGGCTGCAAGGCGGCGCTGGACCGGCACTTAGCGGCGTGACCTGGAAGCAAAAATTCGGCGGCGCAAAACTTTTGACGGTGTGGGGAGAAATTAAAGGCCCAATGGCGGACTATGCGGGTAAAACCTTAACGACACAGGAATCCCTCGATATTCTGGCTTACCTGTTACAGCAAAACGGCCTCGCCGCAGGTAATTATCCTCTCACTGACACTCGGGAACTCTCCGACGGCCTTCCATAAAAGTGGCGCCGCGCGGCAGGCGACGACGAAGGCTGCATTCGCCGAACTGGAAGTTAAGGTGAAGAAACACCAAGCCAAACTGCGGAGGGACTACGCGCGGAAACGCAAACACGCGATCGCACGCCAACGGATCGTCGCCGGATCCGGATCGACTGACCTACCTCGTTTTTGACCGAGTTCGGTAATTCTGTCATTTCTGACAATAGGCATTGCCGCGCCAAATCTCTAATATCGCCATCGTTACGCATAAGGAGAGCCAATCCCAGTCATGGCGTCCGACGCAATAAGTGGGGCCGGGATTGGATTCAGTACCGTCCTCATGAGGGCTCCCGGGCCTCCCCCGGGCTTATGAGTGCGGTTCCGATGCCCGCGCTCAACTTGGCGGCGGCTGGTTCCCTCGCAACACCCCAGCCGCCGTTCAGGTGCAGCCGGCGTCCCGTCGGCCATCAGTGAATTTCTTAGACGAGTTCAACGCATTCGCCGATTTCGAAATTGCGAACAAGGAATTGGCGGCGCGAAAGGAGAAGAAATGAAAACTAAGATGCTCGCACTAACGGCCCTTCTCTGCTGCATCCCTTCGGCAGCCTCCGCGCAAAACGTTTACGTGAATTCCAGTCCCAATGCGAATTTCTCCAGTTACCACACGTATGCTTGGGGCCAGAACCAGAATCCAAACCAGATCGCCAGTTCGTTCCTGGCGCAGGAAGCGCAGAGCCAGATCAACACGCAATTGCAGAGCAAGGGCCTGCACATGGTGCAAGAAAACCAAAATCCCGACTTGGTCGTCATCATCAGCGGTGGGATGAAAACGCAAACTTCCTACAACGCATGGGGCATGCGCGGTTTCGGCGGAGGTATGGGCGGGATCACTCCGGAGCAGAACGTGATCGGAACGTTGATCGTGGATATTTACGACGTGAAAGCCAAAGAATTGGCCTGGCGCGCGATCGGTCAAAACACACTGAACGAAAGCAACTCGCAGAAAAACATGCAGATGGTGGACAAAGCTGTCGCCAAGATGTTTAAGAAATACCCGTCCTGAAGCAGATCCAAGTTGTTGAGGCAGCGAAATTAGAAACCCAAGGGAGGAAACCATATGGGCGGCATAGCGCGAGTGAAACAAGGTGTCTCTCTTGGGCTAAGCGTCCTGTTGGTCTTCGGCATCGGTCCCGGAGCCACATCAGGCATGGCCTATCAGAGCTCGGGAACCACAGCGACCGCCACGTCGGCCTCTGGTTATCCAGGGCAGGGGGTGGCGGCAACCGCCGAGGAACTGCAGGCCGTCGTTGCGCCAATCGCTCTTTACCCGGATGCGCTGGTAGCGCAGATCTTGAGTGCCGCTACCTTTCCCGACCAGGTTGCTATTGCCAGCTACTGGATTGGGCAGAACAAGGGTCTTGCCGGCAGCGCACTCGTGGCAGCGGTTGATAAAGAAACCTGGGATTCCAGTGTCAAAGCGCTCACCCAGTTTCCATCCGTGCTAAACAACATGGCGCAAAACCTTTCGTGGACCTCGGAACTCGGTGAGGACTACCACAACCAGCAGGCCGAAGTAATGACGGCCATCCAGACGTTGCGCGCCAAAGCGAAAGCAGCCGGCAATCTGAAAACTACTCCGCAGGTTACGGTGGTACAGCAGTCGCCGCAGGTCATAGTGATCCAGCCGACAAATCCCCAGGTCGTTTATGTTCCGGAATATAACCCAACGGTCGTTTATGGCTACCCCTACGTAGTTCCCGCGTATACCCCTCCTCCTTCTACTGGTGCTGTGGTTGCTGCGGGCGTTATTGGGTTCGGACTCGGGATCGCTGTCGGCGCCATGATGAGCGGCGGATGCTGCGGCTGGGGATACAGCGCTTGGGGTTGCCATTGGAATGGAAGTTACGGGGCCTACTACCACGGCGGTGCCTACTACGGAAACAGCGCGTGGCACGGCGGATATTATGGTTCCAGTGCGTCCGCATACGGAGCCTACGGTAGCGCCCACGCTTCGGCTGGCTACAATCCTGCCACAGGCACCTACGCGCGCGGCGCGTCAACCTCGACGGCATATGGCACGCAAAAGGTAGGGCAGGCGTACAACCCCTACACAGGGGCCTATGGTGCGACCCACCAAGGTTCCAACGCTTATTCGAACTGGGGAAGCTCGACGGTCTCGAAGAACGGGCAGACTGTTGACACGCAGCATTACTCGGACGCTAACGGAAACGTTGGCACCGCCGAGAGCTCAAATGGGAACCGGTACGCCGCTGCGAACGGCAACGCATACAAGAACACCGGGAGCGGCTGGGAGAAGTCGGGCTCCTCTTCTAATGCCGCACACGGTTGGGGAAGCAGCAGTGGATCGGACTATCACAGCAGCAGCTCATCGTCCGCATTCAGCGGCTGGGGCAGTCATTCTGGAGGCGACTCTGGCTGGGGTTCCAGATCTTCCAGCGCACAGGGCTGGGGCAGTCGTGGCGGCGGTGGAGGCTGGGGCGGCCGCAGCGGTGGCGGTGGCTGGCGTCGTTAGGCCTGAAAATGGAAGCCAGGCATCGCGAGAATCGGGAGCGAACGGAGGACTAAAATGTACGAACTATTTCGCAATCGTGCGAGTTTCAGATTGCGTCCCCTATTGCTGATGATGAGTGCCGCGGCGTTGTGTTCGGTTTGGGCATGCGGGAACAATGCGCAGCCTTCTGCCACCCCCTCTACCGCACAGGCCGCTCCGAAAAACTTTGCTTCGCCAGATGACGCGGGAAAGAGCCTGTTCGACGCGGCCAAATCAGGCAATCAAGATGCGGTTCTGGCAATTTTTGGCCCAGCAAATAAGGGGCTCATTTCCACAGGGGATGCGGCTGAGGACAAAGCTTCGCTTGCCGGATTCGCTCAAGCGTACCAGGTGATGAACCGGTGGCGGAAACTGGGAGACGGCAGCGAATTGCTTTTGGTCGGTGCTGATAATCAGGCATTCCCGATCCCACTGAAGAGTGCCGCTGGTCAGTGGTATTTCGACGCGGCTGCTGGAAAAGAGGAACTCATTGCGCGTCGCATCGGCCGCGACGAGATCATCGCCATAGATGCCTGCGCGGCATTGGCGGACGCCCAAGCGCAGTATTTCGCTCAAAAGCACGGGGGTGTGAAACAGTACGCACAGAAATTCATTAGTGATACCGGCCAGCAGAACGGTTTGTATTGGCAATCTCCCGAGAGTTCTGCTCGCAGCCCGCTCGGGCCGCTGGTCGCATTCGCCACCGAAGAAGGAATCTCTCTCACGCCCGATGTCGCCAAGCCCTTTTACGGTTACTACTTCCGCTGGCTGGATGGTCAAGGTGCCGCGGCCAAAGGCGGTGCGAAGGGATATGTCGTCAATGGAAAAGCGACCGCTGGATTCGGCTACGTCGCCTACCCGGCGAAATTCGACGATACAGGCGTGCAGACGTTCATCGTCAATCAGGACGGCCTGATCTACGCGAAGAATCTTGGCAGCGATACCGCCAATCTCGCGAAAGTGATCGCCCAGTTCAATCCAGACAACACCTGGATCGCAATTCAATAAGTTTCGGCAAGGACCATTCGCAGGAATCGTCAATCACTACCGCTCTGCTGCCGCTGAGCGATCCGCACGGCAATCGAGACCAGATGAGCAGAGCGCATGAACTCTAAGCCAGAACGAGCCGGCGAAACTGCCGGGCAGATGCGCAGCCTGTTTGTGCTTGCTTTCCTCGCACCCATAGCAGGCGCGGCCGCGGGAATACTAGGGGCTCTCTTCCGTCTAGCGCTTGCGCGTGCGGACCGTTTGCGCGATGAATTTGTTGTCTGGTCGCATGGCCGGAACATCGTCGGTTTTTTGCTGGTCGTCACGGGTTGCGCTTCGGCAACGGGTATCGCAGCTTGGCTGGTTCGCCGTTTCTCACCGGACGCGTCCGGAAGCGGCATTCCTCAGGTGGAGGCGGTGCTCGAAGGACGCGTACGGCAAGCGCCTTTTATTCTCATTCCGGTGAAGTTTCTCGGCGGTCTGCTCGCAATTGGCGCTGGGCTGGCGCTGGGACGCGAAGGCCCCAGCGTGCAGATGGGCGCAAGCATTGCGCATTTGGTAGGAAAAATATTCAAGCGCAATTGGCCGGACTGCAGAGTGCTGCTGGCGGCTGGAGCGGGGGCGGGCCTGGCCACCGCTTTCAACGCCCCGGTCGCTGGCGCGATATTTGTGCTGGAGGAATTAGTGCGTCGATTCGAACCGCGGATTGCGATCGTGGCGCTCGGTGCGTCGTCGACTGCCATTGCGGTTGCTCGCCTGTTTCTGGGGGACGCACCGGATTTCCACGTCCGCGCACTAGCTTTTCCAAGCAACGGAACGAAGTTTTTATTCTTTGTGCTGGGTGCGTTGTGCGGGCTCGCGGCTATCGCCTATAACCATGCGATTCTTGGCGCGATCGCGGCGGCCGATAGGTTACGCGGCTGGCCGGTTGAACTGCGCGCCGCGATGATCGGCGCTGGCATAGGGAGTCTGGCATGGTTCGCGCCGGAGCTAGTTGGCGGCGGCGATCCAATTACCCAACGTACTTTGCAGGGCATCGGCACGCTCGCAATGATTCCACTGCTATTTTCGCTACGTTTCGGACTGGGCGCCATTTCATACGCCGCCGCAACTCCCGGAGGTTTATTCGCGCCCCTGTTGGTGTTAGGAGCACAGCTTGGTCTTTTCTTTGGGCTTGGTTGCCAATTGCTATTTTCGGGCCTCCAGATTCAGCCGGAGGCATTTGCGGTCGTGGGGATGGCGGCTTTTTTTGCTGGAGTTGTACGCGCGCCGCTTACGGGAATCGCGCTGGTAACCGAGATGACCGGGAACGTTACGATGCTTCTCCCCATGATGGGAGGATGTTTTGCGGCGATGCTCGTCACCGCCGTACTGCGCAACCCTCCTATATATGACTCGCTGAGCACGCGCGTTCTGCCGGCGAGTCGATCCGATTACCGGGCGCCGGTAGGTAGTTCCGAACACGCTTAATTACTCCATTGTCTACGCCATTGAGAATAATGCGCGGCGATTTGGTTTCGGTTCAATATTCGGACGACGGTGTTTGGGCGGAGTCGCTGGTCGAGGAGAACGAACTTGAATAGATACACGAGATTGATACTAGTTATCTTGGCTGGTTTCTCGATGGCGGGATTCGGATCGACGAAACTGGCCTACTCCTGGAGAAACACAAACGCTCCGAGCGGCCCGTTCAAGAACATCATGGTTCTCGCGCTAAATGGGCAAGCGGCGAACCGTGCGCAGTTCGAAGACGTGCTGACGGCCGCAATCACCAAGTCGGGAGTTCAGGCGGTGCAAAGCTACTCGCTGATACCGCGGCCAAATTTAACGCCCATTGATATGGATCAATTGCGCAACGTCGTCCAGGGTCAAGGATTTGATGCAGTGCTGGTTTCCCGCATTGTCGCGTATCACAAGACGGTTACCGAAGTTCAGGACCCGATCTTTCCGCTTGAACCGTATTACGCAACGCTATACGGCTATTACGGGTTTGCGTCTCCGATGGTGTACTCGCCCACCTATCTTCAGACCGAACAGAAGGTGCAGGTGGAAACAAATCTCTATGCGACGGCAAAGCCCGAAGGTGTGTTGGTGTGGACCGGAACCAGCGACACAGTGAATCCACGGTCGGTGAACGATGCGATCAACGCGATCGTTAGGCTGGTGGCTCAAGAATTACAAAAGCAAAACCTGATTTGAGTGTGAGCAATTCAGAAAGTCAGATTGACTTGGACGCCGAATACCGCAGATCCAGGGCCGCTCGTTCCGGTTGGGCGCCAAATATACTGGAAATCGGGAATCACCGTGATATATCGCGCTGGCTGCCACTGATAGTTCGCTTCCAGCATTTTCGCTGCCGTGGCGGCGGGAATAAAGTTGCTCGTCTTTCCATAGATCCAGGCAACGCTCGAGATGTCACTCTTGCGTTGCTTGATGAGGCCTTGATAACTAAACCCGGCACCGCCGAACAGCGGCATCGAGCTCACCAGCTGCTTTGCGGAGTACGTACCGGCGGCCCAAACCGTGAGGCCCTCTGTTGTGTCTGCCCCCTCCGGCCGGTAGACCATCTGCTGTCCAAGGATGAAGACGCCTGAGTTACCTGTGCTGGTCAGATTCCTGAGCGGAAGGGTCGCGAATGCGTTGTTATCCTCGAAGAAGCCGGCCGTGTATTGGCCTGGCATGCCCTTGTCGTTCGCACTCTGGTTGAATAGATAACTCACTTGGGCCGTCACAAGCGCGCCTTTGTTCCCCTGCTGCAGCACGAAGACGTTTCCATTGTTTGCGGAGTTTGCATTCGTATTGAAAACTCCTGCTGCAACTTGTACCGCGGGAGTGACGTTGTAAATGGCTTGCGCGCCCCACTCTAAGCCCGGTGGGGGCCCGACGAAGCTGAGGTCATTGGCAACCAGGGATTCCGGAGTGGAGTCGACGGCACCGCTGACGTAGTTGTTGAAGACCGGCAGGCTCGCAAAGGTATAGCTGGCGCCGAGGCGGCCCGCTGCTATCGTCAGGTTTCTGTGCAGAAATTTTTCCTGCAAATATATTTCTCCCAGATGCACTCCCACGGCGTAGTTGGGATTGAGTGGGAATACGCTGCCGAGATTCGCGGTCAAATTGCTCCCTGTTCCCCACAAATCGGAGAAGTAGAGCGACATACCTGGAATTTTCAGCAGTTTCTCGAAGTCGACGTCGAGTGCGGTCGTTAGCAGACCGACATAGCCCCAAATTTGATGTGGACCGCCGGTGACATTGGTCTGCAGGGCCGAGTAATACGAACCACTTGGTGTGATTCCAAGATCTCTTATCTTATCGCGGACACCGTCCCAGCCCTTCGTGAGCGTTTCATCCCAATTATGCTCCTCATCCTTGCAGCCGAATCTGCGTATGTTCGGATTCGCAGGGTTCGAACACTTCAGTTTTTGCTGATTTGTAGTTGTGGTCGCTGGATTCTGAGCTTGACCCGTTGACGGAAGGGGAGCCGAAGTCTGTGCCGAGCTCTGAGCCGAGATCCGAGAGGACAGGCCCGTGGAGGAAGATTCATCTGCCGACGGCGATTGAGGGTTTCCGTCCGGCACTTGTCGCCCTAAAGCCCAGACTGGCTCGCCGGGAATAACCAGCGTGGACAGGGCAGCGGCCACTGCCAATACGACGTAGCCGCAGCCAGAACGGGTCGTCATCCGAAATCCCCTTGTGCGAGTTGGCAAAGCAACTGGCAAAGGTTCGGCAGTCCTATTTCGCTTTCTTCTTTTTGTCTTTTTTCTTTTTGTCTTTCTTCTTGTCCTCCTGCTTGTTTTTGTCCTTCTTGCCATCGTCTTCAAGCACCAGCTTTTCCGCTCCCTTCATTTTATGCGCCTTCATTTCCTCCAGCAGACCTTGGTCTGTTAAATCCAGTGGGTGCGAGTGCTTCCAGTCGTGATGGAATATTTTCGCTAGCCGTTCAATCACATGTTTGTCGTCCACCGCGATGGCCAGCTCTCTGCGACTATCAAAGCTTCCGGGCGCCAGATTGATGGATCCCACGATTGCGCGATCATGGTCGGCAAGGAGCATCTTGGCGTGCAGTTTCAAATGTTTCAGTTTGTGAATCTTGATACCGACATCTTGCATGATGCGCATCCCGCCGACCGCTTCCACCAGCTTTTCCTTGCTCAGCTTATGCGGAGGGCGGGCCATCACGTGGACCTTCACTCCACGGCGCGCCGCCCGCACCAACCGCTCGATAATCACCGCATCCTGATAGCGCTCGTTTTGCACAAAAAGGGATTCCTTCGCGCCGTCAATAAACTGCGCGATACGCTCCCTCCCGTTGCCGCAGCACCAGATCATGTGGGAATGTTCGTCACCCTTGAACGGCTTGCGCGACCAATCCGCTTCGAAGCATTCGATGATTTCGCCCACTTCATGAGGATGCGAAGTAACGATGGCGTAATCGCGAGTCTCGGTAAGGTTCTTCGTTTCCCAGTTAAGCGATTTCACAAACGCCGTCTCGTCATCCACCACCATCGACTTCTCGTGGGTCACGTCGTAGTCTGGGTTGCTGTCCTTGACCGTCACTCCCCCAGCCGCCAACTTCTTGTGCGACTCCTTGTTTTCCGATTCACCATCACGGCGTGCAGGATTCAGCATCACCCGGACATCCACTCCGCGGCGCTTCGCGTCAATCACCGCTTTCAAAAGAGACGGATCCGAGAAAAGGAACATCTTCACGCGCAATGACTTTGTCGCGGCGTTGATGGCGTCTAAAATCGGTTTAGATGTATCGTCCGGCATCACGATTACAGAACGTGACATGGAGCCTCCTTGAAATCATCGCGAACGTGGCCAATGCCCGCCGGATTGTTCAGCGGACTTTCCCGCGCGATGCGCAATTTCTATGACGCAACTGCGGTAGCCGGCGGCGCGCTGAACTGTATTCGATAGAGTTCCGCATACACGCCACCACGAGCCAGCAATTCGTCGTGGGTACCTTCTTCCGCCACCACTCCTTCTTTTAGGACAATGATCTTATTTGCATCGCGAATAGTGCTGAGCCGGTGCGCGATCGTAATCACCGTTCGTCCCTTCATAAGCCGCTCCAGGGCCTCGATAACCATCCTCTCCGACTCTGTATCCAAGGCCGCGGTGGGCTCGTCCAGGATCAGGATCGGATTGTTGCGGATGACGGCACGGGCAATTCCGATGCGCTGTCGCTGGCCACCGGAGAGGGTTTCCCCGCGCTCGCCCACCATCGTGTCGTATCCATGGGGCATACGCGAGATGAATTCGTCGGCATTTGCCAGTTTTGCTGCCTCCAGGATTTGCTTCTCTGTAACTCCCTCGCGGCCATACGCGATGTTGTCGCGCACGGTCCCCTCAAACAGCACGGTTTCTTGCAGTACGTAACCGATTTGGTCCCGCATTGCATGAAATTTGTATTCGCGAATATCCACACCGTCGATTTTCACCACGCCGGCGGATGGATCGTAAAATCGCGGGATCAGGCTGACTATCGTGGACTTGCCACCTCCGGTAGGACCCACCACACCCACCAGCTGACCCGCTTTAATTTTGAAATTCACGTCCTTCAGCACAGGAGCGTCGGCGGTGTACGCGAAAGCCACGTGCTCGAATTCGATGTCACCGTTGAGCGCTGGCGGTTTACGCGCGTCGGGGCGCTCGGGAATGACGGTGTCGGCGTCAAGTATTGCGCGGACGCGGTCTACACCGACCGCCGCCTGTGCGATCGTGTTGGTCATCGTGGCGAGGTCCTGCACAGGCTTAAAGAACTTCGTCAAATACGAGAGGAAAACGGTAAGCTCTCCCGCTGTCATGATTCCGGCCAGAATGAGCGATGAGCCTCTCCAGAGCACGACGGCGGTGCAGGCGGCTACGGTAATCGAAACGATGGGTGACAGGAGCGCTTTAACCCGGCGCGCTTTGAGCGACGCATCAACCGTCGCATGGCTGACTTCGGCCAGTTCTTCTTCCGCCAAGCCCTCCCTGCCGAAGGCTTTCACCACCCTCATCGATTGCAGTCCCGCCTCCACGACCGAGACGATTTTGCTTTGCTCCTTACGTACCTCGTGGGTCGCCTTCTTGACCACTTTCTTGAAGCGGGACACCAAGAGCAGCATGAACGGCGTGACGGCGACGGCGATCAGCGTGAAATCCCAATTGAGCCAAAACATGATGAACAACATCGCCACAATCGTGAACAAATCAACGGCAATGCCAAGTGTAGATGACGATGCGAAGCCCTGGATCGTCTGCACGTCGGACGTGATGGTGCTCAGAATCGTGCCGGTTTGATGGTTGTCGTAGTAGCTGAGTGAGAGTTGTTGCAGGTGATGGTACGTCCGGATGCGCAGATCATTGGCCACCCACTGGCCTACGCTTGTCGTGTAATAGTTCGCGACGTACGATGCGACCGCGCCCACTACGGCGATCAATACAGCCGCGATTGCAGCCGCGGCCGCGATCTGCATTTTGCTGCCACCCGCCAAAACAGGTTTCAGGAGGTTGTCGAGCCAGGGAGAGAGCTTGTGGCTGCCCACCACATTATCGAGGATAATTTTCAGTGGCCACGGTCCCGCCACGCTCATCGCGGTTTGGATCAGCATGGCGATCAGGATGACCACGAGGGTACCCCGGTAGGGGCGCACCAGAGTTCGAATTAGGCGGAACAATCGGACCCCTCCTCGTCACAACGTTGCCTCTCCATTTTCAGTAGTGGCGGAGTCAAGCGCCACCATTTCACGTCGTTTCAGCGCTCCAAACCATAAAAGAGCGACACCAAACCAACTAACACCACCTTGTGGAACCCAATGGTAGCGAGCGCAAACATCGGACCAGCTGCTAGGACACTACCTGGACAGATTGGATTGGGGAATTGGCACTTTTGACAGTCTTGGAAGTCCTCTAAACTGCATTCCTATCACGCCAGTCCTAGCAGGCCGGCGTTCCCGTGGGCCTGAGTTGAGACTGCAATTGTGTGTTCTGGTCAGTGTGCTGCAGCACGCGTGATAGCTTCGAGAGCGACACTAGTCTTGACCTGCTGATCAGGACTCATCGCGAGGTGCTTCATGGCTGCGAGCTTCTGCAATTCCGTATAGCTTGACGACCCAGCATCGGAGGAGACCTTTGTCGAGAGCTCGAGGGCTTTCCCTTCAGGCCACTCCCAAAGTTCTAAGGTGAGTTTGCCCACGTGCGGCTGTGATTGCGTTTGCCAGCTGGTCGAAGTGATTTCGGCTACTCTTTTCACGCGGGTCCAATCGACGGAAATATGTGCGTCCTCTAACAGCTTGATTTGCGCAGCGCTCAGGAGGCGGGAAACGTCAGTTCCTGTTTGCGGAAGTTCGTCCGTAGCGAGCTGCCTCGTAATTGAATAAGAGGAATTTGGCCCCTCGCGGGTCAGGTCGACTTCGCATTTGAAGTCGCCTCCTCCCTCCCTAGTAGCGGAGAGTTTCTTCCCGTTGGGTGCTCGGAATTTGATGGTCAGATCGCTCTTAGCGCCCTGACGCAACCGCACGATCGCTCCTTGCGACAGGAGATCGAGCTTGTCGGTATCGAAAAAATAGATGCGACCCGGCTTTTCTCGCGTACCTCTAAGAGCTACGACGGCAGCCTGAGACTCAGCCGGCAAGAGGAGCAGCTTCACTTCAACATTGCAGTTTTCTTGTGCCTGAAAGCCAGAAAACGAAAGGACCAGCGCGCAGCAGAAGCACAAGCAAAAGAGAGGAAGTGCAATTGGCTCCGAAGGGCGCTGAATGCAACTCACGTGAACCATCATATGGAGACTTCAGTTGCCGGGAAACTGTCACTTTTACCACTTCCATTAACTCTCCGCTAGAGTGATTATTCCGCACGACAAAGCAGTTAGGCCCCTGCCGGGTAGCCTCTATAGCAAGGAGGAGTGAAATGCGCCACACAGCAAATTCGACTCTCAAGATCCACGATTTGGTTATCGGCGCCCTGTTGACAATTGTCTTGCTCTCCGTAGGAAGCGTTTCTGCATTCGGCCAGAAAGCGGAGACCATTGAGGCCACGGCGATGGGCACTGGCACCCAACTGGGACAGAATGTTGAGATACGCCTGATCATTAGCGATTACTCCACGATGGAGGAGAGGCAGGTTCTGGTGGACGCATTCGCGAAAGGCCAGAACCAGGGGTTAGTCACCGCGCTTCAAAAGATGCGAGCCGTGGGTCGCATCTCGCTCACTGGCACCGTGGGGTACGACGTTAGCTTCATTCGTATGATTCCCACGCCGACGGGCCGAAAGCTCCGCTTTATCACCAATCGCCCGATCCGATTCGGCGAGGCTTGGACGGACTCCCAATCCATGTCCTTTGACTTGAGCGGCGGCGAGATAGATATCAACGACTCCGACAAGAGCAAGAGCACCGGCGTCTTGTTTCCGCGAGCCCAACTGGTCATTGACAAGCAAGGGCAGCTGCAAATTGATCTGGCCCAAAACTCATGGAAGTTGGTGGACGTGCTCGACTGGAAAGGAACACCTGGCGTCAATTAGCCAGAGATCGGATCGCGCACTCGCGCTCCACGGCCACGTTGACAAGTTCTCATTTTTTCCGGAGGTACGTCATGAAGCTACAAAAATATCTGGCGATTGTCTGCGGTTTAATCGCATTCCCGGTGCTGGTGATGGCCACGCATATCTCGGCCAAGGGTTTGAACGGTGACAATACCAAGAAGTACGTTTGCTCGGAGTCAAATCCGGCGAGCATTTGTAGTGCGGCCACGACCTGCGGGTCCAGTACCAGCGCTTGCAATGTGGATGTGAAACGCAGAGGTAGTAATTCCGCATCTGCCACGCCGAACACTCCGAACGCGAAGGAAGGCGCGTCGTTCTGCGTCAAAGTCGGGACCACTGTAACCTGGCAAAGCTCATCCAGAAACACCGGCTTTGTCCTGGACTTTGGCCCGTCCTCTCCGTTCGATACTCCCGACGGAGCGATCATGGGTGGTGCGGACCGGCCGATAGCCGTCATCGCGAAGCGGCCAGGATGCTACAAGTACTCCGTAGGCGCCTGTGTTTCGGGAAGCATATACGGCATGTGCGGCTCAGCGAACACCGAACTAGTCGTCACCCACTAGGCGAATTTGGTTAAACTGCTGCGTGACATCGCGTTCAAACCGTAAGGCCCATTTTAGGTTTCCGGCGCCGCCTGCATGTCGCCGGTGACGACGCCCTCTGACCATCATCTTGGGCCCGGCGCATCCACGCAACGCCGGGCACGCAGTGCAATAGAATTTTCGTTCTGCTGGCCAAGTACGAATCAAGTCATTGACCCGCTGCACTGCACGCCGTTATCGCCTGCTGAAACTCCGTCTGCAACATCTCACCCTGCTCTTCGCGGACGAACCCGACCCACGCGCTGGAAATCATGAGCTGCTCGACCGAGGAGACAGGCCCTTTGGTTCGAGACAATGTTGTGTTCAATCCTGTTGATGGAGTTCTTCCCACCCAAGGAGTGAAGAGGAACCGTGTAGTAATCGCCCGGTTCGATTCCGGGCCGCGCACCACCAGCTGTCATTTCTGACAGTTCCAATCGAATCACAAGGAAGTTACCTTTCGCTGATGAAGGCAAGTGCGTTACCGCAACACAAAATCCCGAGCGGCTCAGGAGTCACGTGGAGACGCAAATTTCGCATATGAGGCAATTTCTTAGGATTGCGACGTTGCTGTTGCTCGCCTCAGCTCTGGTTCTGGGGACCGCCAGGCCAGCTCCGGCAACACATCCACAACATTTCACTCCTCCGGATATTCTCACGGCGAGTGACATACCGTATCCGGCCACTACCGTCGCTGCGGGCGTGGTGACACTGGCCGTCAATTTGGACGCCACCGGCCAGATTATGAATGTGCAAACGCTTCGAGATATACCGACGGTGACGACGCAGGCGACGCTGGCGGTGCAGAATTGGACCTACGCGCCTGCAAGCCTGAATGGAAAGAACGTGCGGTCAACTTTGATCGTCAACATCGTGTTCGATCCTGCATTTTTGGAATCCAATAACATTCCGCTGGGACCGCCGGAGTCGTTTCAGCCACCAAACCCTAAAGCGACGTCCTACACTCCGCCCCAGCTTTTCACAGCGACATTTCCGCCCTACCCTACTAACGGATTAGGGTCTGGCGCCGTCGTCCTGGACGTCGCCGTCAATAGTCAGGGCAAAATCGCACACGTCGCGACCGTTCGCGACGTCCCGACTCTGACTGCGGCTGCGGCGGCTGCTCTACAACACTGGAGTTTCAGTGCGGCGATTTATGGAAACACGCCGCTGGCATCGAAAGTCGTGGTGGCGATGGTGTTCCGAAACCCAGCAACGGCTCTGCCCTAGCCCGTCGCGAGGAGCAGCTCGATCGCAGAGGCGGTAGCACGCTGCCGGCCGGATAACGAATCGCTCGGAAGTTGATTACGGATCAACCCAACACGTTGGTCTTAAAGTGTGAGGGGGTGCTAAGCGATGCGCAGACAACGAACCTTCAATGCGGACCTTCTAGTTTATCTGATGTTGCTGTTGGCGTTCACCAGCATCGCAGTGCAGCTGCTCGCCGCGCCTCGTGTCGCGTCGTGGTTCCCTGGGCTGCAGTCCGACATGTTTCAGAATCTTCAGAATCTGGAGCGGGAATTCTCGATTGACCATACCGTGCACTGGAGGCATGGCGAAGTGACCACTTCGATGTCGGTGGCGCCGACCAACTTTGATGGCTGTTCTGTGGTCTGGGCACAAACGCAAGAAGCGACCAGACCCGGACAATTGTTTTACATCGAGACCCATCGCTTTGAGGTTCCGCTCGCTACCATGGACGCAAAGCAAATCACCGTCCAGCCCGTGGGTGCTGGTCAGAACGAGCGTCCCGGAATCGAACCGGGCGACTATTACACAGTTCTTCTGCAATCGTCGAGTGGAAAGAAATCCGTGAACTTGGTTGACCACAATATCGTCTTCAACCAAAAGCAGGGCCCCATCCCTTCCGTCGAGCAGCTCATGGTTTCCAGCGCGTGGGTCCGGGTCCGTCACGATGAGCAGGGTGAGACGCTGAAGACGCTGTTTCAGCAGGCGATAACGGCGTGCATCGCAGCGGGCCAATGACTTGATTCGTAGTTCGCCGGCAGAACGAACATCCTACCGTACTCCGTGCCTGTCGTTCCGACGGTTCGAAGCGCGAATCGGCCACCATCCCGAACTAATTACGTGGAGTCTGGGTGGTGCTCATCTGCTGCGAAACCAAGCGCGCCACCAGCACGGCCAAATAGAGCTGCCCCGTCACTGCTTCTCCGGATCCAAGAGTATGCGCAACCGCGTGGACCGGGGCGATTCCCTGATAGCCCAGGGTCGTTAACATTCCGAAGCTGTAGTTGACCCAACTGCTCACGGCCGACAGATTGCTCCCTGTCGGTGCGAAAGCACCTGGGTCCAATATCGCTGCAATGTGATAGGCGTGTGCCCAGCCAAAACCAAGGGACAGATAAGCCGCAACTGCACCTTGCACGCGCATCGAGGTCACCGGCCCGGGGCTGAACACTCGCCAGAGCAACAGGGCCGTGACCATTATAATTGCCGCCAAACCCGTCCAGGCGCTCCAGATGGTCAGCGTGTTTGTGGGCGCCCACCAATTCGCCCAACGCACGATCATCGCGATACTGACTACCAGCGATGCCAAGACGAACAGCCTGCGGTCGCCCCAGGCGCTCATTGCGCCAACGATCAAGAGGACGGAAAACGCAATGTCTCCGTAGAGCGGCAAGTTGCGGTGCTCGACGCCCAGGCAAGGGAATACGAACCCCAATAGGACGAGCAGGAAAAGGAAGAAGGAGAGGATGGTCTCCGATCGCCAATCGAACGTCGAGAAATGACCGGTTTTGCCGAACATGAACAACCTCGTAGAATCTTCGCGGCGGGCGCCGACGCGATGCGATGCCATGCCATGCTCTAACATTAAACCGGGGAGAAGAATTGTCAAAACTAACAGTTAGATGTGTGAGAAACGAGGCGTGGCCATTCCAGAGATCGTGAACGCATTTTTTGAATCGAAAGTACCTCCAAGCGAACTTCAAGCTAGAGTCGCGTCGAGCCCTTGAGCTCGCCCGCGTTATCGGACGTGCGGCGTTCGAGAACTTCAAAGGTCCGACAAGGGCGATGATCTCAATGGGTCGACGCAACACTCTGCTAGAACCCGCCGGGCATTGAAAACAAGCGTCAAAATCGCTTGCTAGAGTTAGACCAGCCGGAACGCTGCTCTGGCTGGGTTCTGACCGAGTACAGCCAAACAGGTAGTTCTCCCGCGGAAGCATCGTTGAATCAACGGCTCTGGGTGGTGTTGCATCGACCGGTTGAGCTGGCAGCGCTGGAATTTACTACGTCTCGGACAAATCTGCCCTCGACGATGCGGCCAAGGCGGATCTCAGCGCGCTAGCCGATGTCGCGTTGAAAACCAATGGATACATGATCGAGATCACAGGATATGCATCCAGCACCGGAACGGAAGAAGAGAACCAAAAGCTTAGTGATGCCCGGGCCACGGCGGTCACGGACTATCTGCGCAACGTGAAAAACATTCCGATGCGGCGAATCCTCGTTCCCGCTGGGTATGCCGCTTCGCACCCCGCAGGCGAGAACACCGACGCGCAAGGGCGCGCGGAGAACCGTCGCGTAGATGTGAAGATTCTCGTGAACAAGGGAATAAATGAACAGATGTAGGTGGTAGCCCGCACTCCCCGACTCTGTGGCCAGCCGGAGCGTGAGCCGGTACCGGGGACCAATTCGCCAATAAAGCTGGCTCGTCGAATCCCTGATCCAGGATACTCCGGGCTGGTGCTGCAACAACGGAATCGGACATGGCGTGAAGCAAAGCGTCGTCCATTTGATTGCGCTTCCCGCTCCCTGAAAAGGGAGTCTGAAGTGGATCATGGTCGAAGTTTTGATCGCAGAGACCCATCATCCCCGGCGTCTTCTACGCTATTACTACTTGGCCGTTGGTTCAGTGCGCCGAGTGTCTCAGGCGACACAAACTCGGTTATATTGTTACATCCGCGTGGGGTGACACCTTCAGAAGCCCAACCCCGGTCGTGCTTCCATCCATCCCCGGCACAACAAATCCGACGAGCGCAGCATCGGGCTGAAACGAAGCTGCCCGTTGAATCGCTTCTTCCCCATTGTGCTCAACTGCCATCTCACATTCTTTCTGACCCAAACGAATTACGAGGTAGCGAGACAGACAGGGGTCGTCCTCTAAAATCGAGATTTTGGGTGTTTGATGCATCGAACGTCCGTATCGTTCGTGCAGCCCAAGACATTTCCATTTATATTGACGAATTCAGGCCGCAACCAGGAGCCTGGGGTCAAGCACGAGTGAAATTGGGATTTGCGTAAGAATGTAACGCGCAGCAATTCCCTCCGTCGAACTGTTCAGCATTACACCTTCTTGTTCGTGCAACAGTTCCACATCGCCAGTGACGTCAAGGAAGGTTCCCGCTGCAGACTGCTTCGGCGTCAACACCAGTTTTTGATGCACTTCTGGATTTTCTGTTTTTTGAGTTCGGGATCGCCGAGCAATACTTCGCATAAATTTTTGCATTCCTTCCGGAGGAACTCATGTAACTGCTCATTTGTGAAGCTGGGCAGTTTCGCCGCTGGTTTTGAAGTCAGCGAGCGAGCAATATCTGCGAGCCGGGACTCTACGGTCCTAAGCTGTTCGGCGACAAAAGATGAGAGCCCTAGCGTTGCAATTGCCTGGCCCAAACGGCGCGCTTGGGAGGTTAGTTCCGAGCGTTCTCTTTCCAGCGCCGGACGGTTCACTTCCGCTTCACGAGCTAGCTGCTCTTCCAATTCAATCCGGGCTTTCAATTGCGCAGCAAATTCCCTGGTGGGCTCCTCTTTCAGTCAGCTATCAAGCAGATTGCTTGACAGAGCAGTGATAAGCTGCTGCTCAAGGCGAGTGCGAAGAATTGAAACTTGGTTCGTGCAGGTTTCACGAAACCGATGATTCGGGCAACCGTATCGTACGTTGGGCGCCTTCCCGTTAATCAGTCCACCGAGCTCGGTAGATGGCTTGCGAAGGTCAGCCAAATCGAGAAGCGAGGACGAGAACGGGGCCCTAGAAACTGAGCCTCAGCGCCAATTGCACGACGCGCGCACTGACGGACGTGCTACTAATGACACCGAAGGTTGGTGACGAGAAGTTGCTGTCGGGATTTGCAAACTGCGGGTGATTGAACGCGTTGAAGAACTCAGCTCGGACCTCAAGGGCTGTTTTCCCCTGGTGCCAAGGAAGCCTTTGCAGCTTGGAAACCGCGAGGTCCAAGTTCGCCTGGCCCGGGCCACTTACTAATCCGGTGGCACTATTGCCAAAACCCGTTCCGATTCCATCCGCACCGATTACGGGCGGAGTCGTGAAGCAGGATGGATTGAAATATCCGTTGAGCTTCGATTCGATCGATCCTCCCATCAGCAATTGGCCCTTGGTACAAGATCCCGTGAGCTGTGCCCGATCTTCACTGATCCCATAGACGTTATCGGAGTTCGTGTCGGCGATCGTGAGGGCTCTGCCCGACTGAACGGTTGCGACCGCATCCAGGGACCAGTTTGCCAGAATGGCTCGAGTCACTCCATCGGATGGACTGGGTAGAACCCACGTTGTGCTAAAGACGAAGCGTTGAGCGCGGTCGAAACTCGCGCGCCCCCAGCGTTGCGCAGGTGAGTTCTGGTTCCCTAATGTCAGCGAGTTTCCCGCGGAGGTTCCGTTGATGTCCGCGCCATCCGTGTCGAGTGTTTTCGAAAAAGTATAGGCAGCGAGGAATTGAAATCCGTGTCTGAGCCGCTTGGTCAGGCTGACCTCCAATCCGTTGTACCAGGAGCTTCCTTCTGTCTCGAGTTCATCGAGTGAGTCTGCGGCTATGCCCGGAACAGGTACTCGCAATGGGATATTCGCCAGCGTATCCGATGTGGCGTCCTTGATGGGATTCTCCGGCGTGGCCTGTAGAGCTTGATTCAGGGAGCGAAGTCGTTGCAGGTGTGTGCCTTGAGTACCCACGTATCCGACTTCCAACAATAAATCCTGACGGAACCCTACCTGCAGATTCAATCCATACTGCTGAATGAGCGCGGGACGAAAACCCGGCGCGACAGTATTAATCGTTGATGTGGTACTGGAGGAATACGGGACGAACAGGGGAAAGGAGTTTGGGGTTGGGAAGGGTTGCTGGAAGGGCGCTGCAAATGTTGCGTCCGCATTGGCCGACCCTGTATTCAATCGAGTCAAAGCGAAGGGAGCATTGACCACCGATAGGCTGAAAGCTTGTCCGGTCGGGCGGGAATAATACATGCCGTAGCCTCCGCGGAGCACCAACCGGCTGATATGGGGCAAAATCTGCCAGGCAAACCCGATTCGTGGCGCAATCGTGTTTGGATCCGCGCCGTAGTTCCCGAAAGTGTTATTCGCGCGTAGCACACCCGCTGGGGGAGTCCCCGGAAAATTGGAAGCCACAATGTAGCCTGCCACGCTTCCGCCCGGAGGCGGATTTGAATCGGCGTTGGTTATGTCGAAGCTCGAGTTCCGACCCAGCTTGTCTCCGAATTGACCAAGCCGCTCGTAGCGGACCCCGATGTTTAGCGTCAGCGACCTCCTGATTTTGTAGTCGTCTTGCGCGAACGCTGAGCCCTCCCAGACCCGATATTCGCGATTCAGCAATCCGAACACGTCCGCTGAAGCAAAAACGTTGCTGAACGTTCCGGTGCCGTTTTCAATGGCATCCAGGCCCAATAGAAAATCCGGCCAGCTAAGAAACTGCAGAGATGATCCAAGCCCGACGACATCGAGATTGTCCTGCAAGCGAGTGAGGGAACCTCCCAACCGCAAACTGTGCGCCCCGTGGACGAAACTGAGGGTATCGTTGATTACGAAGCTGTTTTGCGTGTAGGTGCGTGGAAATCCAGGCGCAATACTGACAGAACCAAGAATGTTCAGACTGGGTAGCGCATTGGCATCACTCGTTGTTCCTTCTGAAACACCAACGTCCGACCAATTGAACGCAGTCTGAGCTTGCGTACTCCCTCTCGTACGCACGTATCCGAAACGCGCCTCGTTGAGCCATGCGTCATTCAGCTTGTAGGTGTAGGTGAGAGAAAAAACGCGGAAACCAGCGTTGCCGGGACTCCGAAATCCACTGATATTCCCAACGGGGTTTAAGGCATTACCTGGGAACGCGACATCCTGATTGTCATCCGCGAAAAAAAAACGGCCGGAGATCTTGCTCTTATCGGAAATGACGGCATCGACATTGATCACAAACTGGTTTTCGCCGAAATGGCAAGGCTCGGAAAAGGCCGAGAAGCCCTGGGCGGCGAATGGCAGTGCGGCATCCACCGTCTGCGGACTGGGAATCAGGTACGCTCCGTTCGGCAGCTTCAAATTCAGAAGCATGAGAGCCACCGGATTGATGTTTGATCCGTCTGGCAGGACGGCTACGCCTCCCAGCGCACCGGTCATGCCTCCGAACAGTTTCCCGAGCGCAGCTGGCGTTCTATCATCCGTCAGCGGTGGCGTGCGCAATGTCGCGGTGCAGCCGATCCGGGCTTGGCCGGCAGCTAGACCGTTGGTCTGGCGAGTCCCCTGATACGATCCAAGGAAAAACAACTTGTCCTTTTGGAGCGGACCCCCGAGAGCAAATCCAAACTGGTTCTGCTGGAGCGAAGGCCGCGTCTGGCCTGCCTGCTTGAGAAAGAAATCGTTCGCGTTCAGCGCGTTGTTGCGGAAGAATTCGAAAAGCGATCCGTGGAATGCATTGCCGCCGGTCTTTGTAATCACGCTAATGTTGGCGCCGCCAAAGCGTCCATAAGCAGCATCGTAAAGGCCCGTCTGAACCTTGAACTCCTGAATAGTGTCCGGGTTGGGAATGGGGATTCCCCCGCTTGTTGCGCCGGTACTTTGCACGTCACTCACATCAATGCCATCCAGCTGCGAATCATTGTTGTAGGAGCGCGCCCCGTGCACGAATATCCCATCGTTCGAGTCGTTGATCTGAGATTGCGCAATACCGCCAAGACCAAGCTCGGCGGCATTGAAGACGCCGGAGACAACCCCGGGCGAAAGAGCAGCGATTTGCACAAAGTTCCTCGTGACCAATGGCAGACCTGTTACTGCGGTTCCATTGACAACCCGCCCCAGCGCGGAGTCATCGGTCTCAACCATCGGGAGCTCAGAAGAGACTTGGACGCGCTGGGAGACAATTGCGAGGTGAAGTCGAAGTTCAATTCGAATCGTTTCCGTGATCGCGATGTTGATGTCGTAAAGTTGTAGCGGCTCGAAGGCTGCCTTGTCGGCCTTCAGCTGATAACGTCCGGGTTCCAGCAGCAAGAACCCGAACCTTCCCTGTTCATCCGAAGTGCCGGAGAGCGTTTCAGCGGTCTCCTGGTGGATGAGCTGAACTTTCACACCAGGAATTACAGCGCCGGATGGGTCGAGCGTCACACCAGCCAGTGCTCCGGTCGAAGCCGACTGGCCGAGGAGCTGGTGAGCAAATGTGATCGAAAGCACAATGATGACGAGAGGAGCCAGGAAGCCACGACGCCACGGGCTCTTGCTCTCCCGCACACTCGCGCGCATGAATATCCCCTCGCAATGACTTTGGTCGAAATGCGCTCCACTGCTCGTCTTCGCACTCTGGAGCGGAAGGGAGACGATTTCTCAACACAGTGCGGGTCGAACGGTAGCCAAGTCTCCCAATTTAGGCCATTACAATTGTACTCACGCCTCGGGCACGGCGTGAAGGCTTTCGGAATGAAACCGCAAAAACGGCTTGTGGAACGTACTCCGCATCGAGCGTTTTTGAAGGATTGCCTCAATACGCCAGATTCGGACCCTAGAAGCAAAGCATCGTATACAGTCCCTGTCCTCAGCCGTGATCCAGTTAGACTTCCTACCTTGCGTGGCTTTCGGTCGAATGAGAAGTCTACTCTTTCGGACGTGATTACTATATATGTGCAGAAATCGTCGCGGGGTTACACCAGAGCGCTCTAGAGGATCGCATAATTGCGCGGGAACGATGGTTCACGCAGCGAAAATCGAGGTGATTTGCGTCAGTACTAACCGTGAATCGCTCTCGTTGGCTGCTCCGAAGGCTATCTGTCAGTTTTGACAATATTCAACGAATGATTCGACGCCTACCATCTTGACTCTAAACGGCGCGGTCCGTTCTGGTCACTTAGATGTGGGACCGGAGGCCTCCCAGGTGGGTGACGTTACGACCGCGCTACCATATTCACAAACCAACGGAACTAGACCATCTCCTCGGACGATCATGACGCAACGTGATAGCCCATCGATATATGCAAGTAGTGACTTGTATTTTCTAGGATACGATGAGAGAGGCACGGGCAATTACAGTAGGACAGGTCGCTCGATGGGTGAGACTCGGGTGGCTGACCGCGCATTCCCTGCCGACGATTCTTATTTTCGTTGCCGCTGCTATTTGCCCCCTCTCGTTTGCTGCTGATGCGCCATCTCCCAAAAACGTATTGGTGCTATACAGTTTTTCGGATCCCGGCCTTTTTGATCCACTGGATCCCCTTCAAGCTGCTGTGCGAAGGCATGTCCAGTCGCCTGTAAATTTCCAAGTTGAGTATTTGGAATCGGAGCGCTTTGAGAATGCAGATTATGAAAAGAGCTTGATCAAAATGTTGCATTCTGCATACGGCAGCGAAAAGTTGGACGTCATCGTCGTGGAGGCGTATCCCGCACTTCACTTCGCGCTAAGTCATCGCAGCGATATCTTCCCAGGTGTCCCAATTGTTTTTTACGACGTCAACGCTACCAGGATACAAGGTCAGAAGTTGCCGCCGGGTGTAACCGGCGTTACGTCTACCACAGATGTTCGGGGTTCAATAGAGCTTGCGTTTCGGCTCCATCCGGACACGAAAAATGTCGCATTGGTTACGGGAAAGACTGAGCTTGAACGGTACTGGAGTGGAATTTTTCACAACGAATTTCTTCGCTACGAGAACAGGGCACACCTAATTGAACTGACAGGGCTTCCGACGGATCCGTTGATAAAAGAAGCATCGGAACTGCCTCCGCACACCGTTGTGTTTTATCAAGTGATACCCCAATTGTCAGCGCAACCGATTCTAGGCACCTCGGAGGCTATGGCGGCGATCGCTCAGAATTTCCCAACATACTGCATCGTTTCGAGTTACTACTGTATCGATCACGGAGCTATCGGTGGATCCTTCTCCGATGACACCGAGCAATCCGCAATGGAAGCTGACGTCATTTCGCGAATACTCTTGGGCGAAAAACCAGAGAACATTCCAGTGGTTCATGTATCCGGACCTCGCGCGATTGTCGACTGGCGTCAACTTCGCCGCTGGCACGTTCCAGAGTCGGCGCTTCCCGCAGGTACGCTTGTTCTGTACCGCGAACCCACCGTCTGGACGCGTTACCGGAAACTAATTCTAGGCGGAATCATGCTACTTGCTTTGCAGGCACTGCTCATCTGCTGCCTGCTATGGCAACGGGCGAACAAGGAAAAAATAGCACGCTCGCTAGTCCAGCGCCTGGCATTCGAACAACTGATCGCAGATCTTTCGACAACCCTTATCAACGTCCCCGAAGAACAAGTCGGCACGACGATAGAAGGAAATCTCGCTCGGATCGCCGAATTTCTCGACGTGGAGCGAATCTCTCTTCACGAATATTCTGGAGATAGACAGCAGTTGACGGTGACGATCTCCTGGCATGCCAAAGGAGTCAATACTGTTCTGGAGGTCGTAGCAGCGAGTCAGTTTCCTTGGTCGAGCAAACTCCTTCTGCGAGGCGACCTAGTACTTGCATCAGACTTGAGCGACCTACCCGAGGAAGCCGCCGCCGAAAGAGAATATTTCGGGAAACTGCGCACGGCCTCCGCCGCGACGGTGCCGCTGAAGGCAGGCAGTGAAGTCTTTGGTTGCGTTTCGTTTTCCAGTACCAATCGGCACGTGTTATGGACAGAAGCCCTTGTACAGCAGCTCAAGATCTTGGCGGAGATTCTCTCGAACGCCCTGATCCGCAAACGCAGTACCCAGGCACTGATCACCAGCAATACGGAACTGAAGAGGGCCGATGCTGTTCTGCGGGAAAGCGAAGACCGCTTTCGCCGGGTCGCGAATACGGCTCCAGTGTTGATCTGGATGTCTGACACAGACAAACGATGCTCTTTTTTCAATCGAGGTTGGTTGAATTTCACCGGCCGATCTTTAGAAGACGAATTGGGCGAAGGGTGGCTTACGAGTGTTCATCCAGAGGACGTGCATCGTCGTCTCGAGATCTACTGCGCCTCGTTTGACGCTCGAATCGACTTCGAAATCGAATACCGTCTGCGTCGCGCCGACGGAGAATACCGTTGGATCGTCGACTATGGTGTCCCTCGGTATGAATCCGATGGTGCCTTCTGTGGTTATATTGGCTCTTCGGTTGACATTACCGAGCGCAAGTCGTCCGCAGAAGCACTTCGGGACCTGAGCGGTCACATGATTCATGCTCATGAAGAGGAGCGCGCGCGCATAGCCAGGGAACTTCATGACGATTTCAGTCAACGTTTGGCGCTTCAGTGTATCGACCTCGAACAGCTACGAAAGAAACTTCGCGGTTTGGACGTCGAGGAACAAGCGAGGCTTCTGAAGATGCTGAACAGGACCAAGGCGATGTCGGCGGACATTCGCGCTCTCTCTCACCAACTCCATTCCAGCATCCTGGAATTGGTTGGTTTGGTGCCCGCTATTGGCGGCCTTTGTGAAGAAATTGGCGAGAAGTTCAGCATTGAAGTGCAATTTATTGAGCACGGACTCCCTGTTGATATACCGAAGGATGTGGCGCTGTGCCTATTTCGCGTCACTCAGGAAGCGCTCGGTAACGTCGTCAAACACAGTCAAGCGAAGAACGCGCAAGTCGAGCTGACTGTGAACGCGAATCGCGTGAGTCTTCACATAACCGATGAGGGAAGGGGCTTCGACCCTCACGGCGCTAACCCTAGAGTTGGACTTGGACTAGTGGGGATGACCGAAAGGCTTCGACTCGTCGGCGGCACGATTTTGATAAGGTCAGCATCAATGAAAGGGGTGGAAATTTTCGCTGACGTCCCGCTGGCCGTCGCCGAGAATGACCCTCACACAAAAACACGGATTGTCGGAGGCATAGAATGATGAGACGCCCGCGGGTAATAGTGGCGGATGACCATCAAATGTTAGCAGATGCGCTGAAGAGCGTTCTAGAGCCCCGCTACGAGGTTGTGGGGCGCGTGGGCGATGGACGCGCACTACTGGAAATTGCCACTGCGTTGCAACCTGACATCGTCGTACTGGACATTGGCATGCCACACCTGAATGGGTTCGACGCCGGCCGGCAACTGAAACGCATGTTACCCACAGTAAAGCTCATCTTCATGACGATGGATGAACATCCTTACCTGGTGGGGGAAGCCTTTCGGGCAGGGGCTTCCGCATTTCTACTGAAGGAGGCAGCAGCGACCGAGCTAACCGATGCCATTGACAAGGTATTGAACGGCGGTTCCTATGTGACGCCTCGCGCAGCGGAGGGTTTGGCAGAAATATCCTCGCGCGACCCTAAGGATCGCGAACACGCCCCTGAGCCCACCCCCCGCCAGCGCGAGGTCATTCAGCTACTGGCGGAAGGGAATTCGATGAAACAAGTGGCCGCCGAGCTGAAAATCACACTGAGGACCGTCGCGGACCACAAATACGGCATAATGGAGCGATTGCAACTGAAGACCAACGCCGACCTAGTGCAGTACGCCATCGAGCACGGGATCATCTCGCTTCGCCGGACTTCCTTGCCGCACCGTTAGTTCTACGGATGGACTGCCTCTTCAAGGGCGAGCAAAGTGATGATGTTGTGTGACTAGGCGACGATCGAAAATATTTCTCCGCAGGCCGAGCAGAAACTGCGCCTCCACTCCAACACCGCGGTCTGAGCGCGACCTCAGGGGCGATTTCTTAATGACTCACGCGCGTGTACTAATTGCGGACGATCTGATGACGGTGCTGACCACAGTTGCCGAATTGTTACAGGATTCTTTCGACGTCGTCGGCATGGTCTCTGATGGTCGAACCGCTCTGGAAACAACCTTGGAACTCAAACCCGATCTCGCAGTCTTGGATATCTCGATGCCGGGCATGACCGGAATAGAAGTCGCAAGGGAGCTTAGGAGCCGCGGCAATATAGCCAAGGTCGTGTTTCTCACGGTTCACGAGAACCCTAACATTGTCACAACTTGCCTCGCCGCCGGGGGGTTAGGTTACGTCATGAAAGATCTCATGGGAACGGACTTGATTCCGGCGATGAATGAGGCGCTCGCCGGTCGAGTATTTCTTTCCCGACGCTCCTCGAAGCAAGAAACACCTTCGACCGAGACTTCGGATCCTCAGTAAAGATCTTCAATCACTCTCCTCGACTGAGTGCAAAGGACCGTCACTTTTGACGGTTACATTTCGAAAGCAGCTCGGGCAACATCACCCAATTCTCAGTCAACGTGCAGCGAGGCCTGAAACTTGGACCTAAAGAGTTTGAAGTCGATCACTTCGGTCCAGTCGTTGTTGAGTCCGCTAGACGAATGAGGAGGTGGACGATCATGACGCATGTCGCGAGGAACGCTTTAGTTGTAGCGCTGTTTTTCGTAGTTTTGGGTCTGACAGCTACGCCGCGAGCGGTACCTCAGTGCCTCCGATTGACTTCGCGTTCTGAGCGCACCTACGATGCGGCGCACATTCAGACTGATGTCTGGCTGATCGACACGACGGGCAATGAGTGTCGGGACCGGTAATTCTGACGGTTGACTCTGACCGGTACGAACAGTACCTTCCTCCAACTAATCCAGTTTTGAGGCGAGATAACGAAGAGGAGCAGTAAGCCGGCGGTGAGGATGAGAGTTGACCTCGTTCCGTCCGACAAGGCCACATTTGGAAGGAAGATTGCGCTTGCTAACTACAACACGGTGCGGGAATTGGCAGATCTACCCGCCTGCCAAGCCCAAAAGGCTAACGGAAATAACGGTCGCGACCGCTGGGGAGTAAGGTGTGGCGTTAAAGCCAGATTCTACATTTTCAATGAAGGAGGAGAGGTCGATGCAACACCCCTGCCCAACATCGTGGAAGGAAAGCTACGAAAGAGCAGTTAGAGAATCAGACAAGCGGAAACTCACGGAGCTAGTTCGCGTCGCAGAGGAAGGGATGTTCCTTCGCGGGCGGGACCTATCTGGTTCCATGAACCATCAGGAGGAGCGGAGCGAGATGACAGCCGCCGCTGCGGATTTGCTCGTCGTTAAAATTTACAAACTGGGCTGGCCGAATCCCAAGCCACGGTGGCTCGCTAGGGTCACTTTGCAGATCGCACACCTCCAACGAGCTGGATGAACATGTTTGAACTCAGAATCAGCGGAGTGAAAGTGTTATCGCTGGCAGTCGCGTGTCTTCTCCTCTCGATCTTTTTCCTCTGGCAAGAAAGCGAAGACGTAAATCGCAGGAATTTGGATTCAGAGCGAATTCAGTACGTTTGGAAGTATCCAGGAGAAGGGCGGAACTAAAAGCTGAATAGAAGCGTCTGTATGCCTCCGGTCAAAAGATACGTGGCGGTTTGCTGTTGAGATTGCTGAGTAAAAATGAGCACGAAAGGATGAGCCACATGCGAAAGTCCAGGACAATTTTAACGGGCGGCGTTTTGCTTCAACTGGTTGTAGTTTCCCTGATTTTTCTTCTGGCAGCTGTTGCACAGGCCTTCGCGCAGGAGGTCACGGGCACGCCGGGTTCGGCCAGTGCCACGACTTCTATCGACGGGAAACAACTCCCGGCGCCGCCTCCGAAGTTCGGCGGAGTGATCAAAGAAACCCTCAAGGGTTCCGAGCCTTGGTGGCCGCCGCGCATCGTGCCGCCGAAAGGCGCGCCCAACGTCCTGCTCATTATGACCGACGATCAAGGGTATGGTGTCTCCGGCACCTTTGGAGGAGTTATTCCGACGCCAGCTCTGGACCGAATCGCGAAGGCTGGGCTGCGCTATTTGGAGTTCCACTCCACCGCGTTGTGCTCGCCGACTCGAGCCGCGCTGATCACCGGCCGGAACCATCACTCTGGCGGCTTCGGGGTGATCACCGAACTGTCCACAGGTTTTCCGGGTTACGACTCGATCATCGGTTCCGACAACGCTACGATTGGCAGGATTCTCAAGGATAACGGTTATGCCACTTCGTGGTTCGGCAAGAATCACAACACCCCGAGCTTTCAATACAGCACGGCGGGGCCCTTCGATCAATGGCCGTCGGGAATGGGCTTCGACTATTTCTACGGTTTTATGGGCGGCGAAACCGACCAGTGGACGCCTTACCTGTTCCGGGATCACACGCAGATCACACCATGGATTGGCAAACCCGGCTACAACCTAACCACTGACATGGCTGACGAAGCAGTCCAGTACCTGAATCAGATAAACGCCTCGGCGCCCGACCAGCCGTTTTTCCTGTATTACGCCCCCGGCGGGAGCCACTCGCCGCACCAGCCGACCAAGGAGTGGAGTGACAAATTTAAAGGGAAGTTCGACATGGGCTGGAATGCCATGCGTGAGCAGATCTTCGCCAACCAGAAGCGGTTGGGCGTGGTTCCCGCCGATGCCAAGCTGACTGACTGGCCGGATAGTCTGCCGAAATGGGAAACGCTGTCGGCCGACGAAAAGAAGCTCTTCGCTCGGCAAGCCGAAGTGTACGCTGGGTACACAGCCTACACCGATCATGAGATTGGCCGCGTCATCCAGGCTGTCGAAGATATCGGTAGGCTCAACGACACACTGATTATCTACATTGATGGCGACAACGGCACCAGTCCCGAAGGCACCCTATCCGGCACACCCAACATTTGGAGAGCCTATAACGGCATCTTGGACACCCCAATAGCGGATCAACTGAAGGATTACGACGCTTGGGGCTCGGCGACGACCTACCCGCACATGGCAGTCGCATGGGCCTGGGCGTTCGACACGCCGTTCAAATGGACAAAGCAGATCGCGTCACACTTCGGTGGCACTCGGCAAGGTTTGGCCATTTCGTGGCCCGGGCACATCACCGACGTCGGCGCTGTCCGTACACAGTTCCATCACATCATTGACATCGTGCCCACGATTCTGGAAGCAGCGGGGATTCCGGCCCCCGAGATGGTCGACGGCATCCCCCAGAAGCCGGTCGAAGGAGTGAGTATGGTGTACACCTTTGACAAGGCGAACGCGAATGCACCGTCGAAACGGACGACGCAATACTTCGAAATGCTCGCCAACCGTGGTATCTACCACGACGGCTGGTACGCGTGCACGACGCCGCCGCACGGGTCGTGGTTATTGAACGCCCCCTACCCGCCACCGGAAGATTACAAATGGGAACTGTACGATCTAACCAAAGACTACTCGCAAGCGAACGATCTGGCGACAAAGATGCCGGACAAGGTGAAGGAGATGCAGGCGGTCTGGTTGCAGGAGGCGAAGAAGTACAACGTGCTTCCCCTGAACAATGACACGTTTTCGCGGGCGCTCGCACCGCGGCCGAGCGCCGTAGCGGGACATACGGTCTTCACCTACTCGGGTGTCCTTCCCGGGATTCCAATCGGAAGTGCACCGAACTACATCGCCAAGTCGTACACAATTACAGCAGAGGTTGATGTGCCTGCGGGTGGCGGCAACGGAATGCTTGTCACCGACGGAGGACGTTTTGGCGGGATCGGGCTGTACCTACTCAAAGGCAAGCCGGTGTTCGACTACAACATGCTCTCGCTCGCTCAGTACCGTTGGGCAGGCCAGCAGCCACTCTCCGCGGGCAAGCATACGATCGTGTTCGACTACACCTATGACGGCCCGGGCGCTGCGAAGGGTGGCAGCGGTGTATTGAAAGTGGACGGTCAAGTGGTCGCCACAGGAAAGCAGGAAAACTCGATCGCTTTCCAGCAAGTGGCTGACGAAACTTTTGACGTCGGCGTAGATACCCGTACTGGAGTGAACGACAGTGACTATCTGCCGCCGTTCCCATTCAATGGAAAGATCAACAAGCTGACCTTTCAGATTGGTCCGTCGCAGTTTACCGCCGAGGATCAGAAGGCCGCTGCGGTGGCAATCGCTATAACCAAAGACTAGGCTCTGTTGACGAATCGGACGGTCGTGATCCAGATGGATGGGCACGTGTCACCAACGTGCCCTCCGGAGAAGCAATGGAAGTCTAACTCTGATAAGTCGCGCTACCGGACATTTAGACCGCCGTATTTATCGGGGATTGGAACGCCAAGGGCGTCGGAGGAACGCGCAACTCACAAGCCACATCCACACAATTCGCAGGTCGAGAACCAACCTTTTCAGCTGTGCCAATCGAAATCCCATTACTCGGCGGTTAACTTCGCATCGAAAATACGGCCCCTGATTGTACTGGAGGTACAAACATGAAAAATGATCTGATGAGAATCGCTTTCCGTGGGCTCGTGATTTTGTCTACATCCATCGCGCTCTGTGGCGTTGCCGCCGCGCAGAATAACCAAGAGAAGGGCGTCATCAATGGACGGAGTGGCGCCACCATGACGATCCAGACTCAGGATTCCGGAAATGTGACCGTGCTCCTTACACCCGACACGCAGGTGGAAGAACCGGAAGGAGTATTCCGGAGGAAACACCTAAGCATGACCGCTCTGGTCCCAGGGCTCTCGGTGGACGTGAAGGGCTACGTGAATGACAAGAACCAACTGGTTGCGGGCACAGTTACGTTCCATGGCTCCGACCTGCAGACCGCCGAAGATATTCAGGCTGGCCTGACGCCCACGGAACAGCAGGTGCAGCAGAACCAGAAGCAAATAGCCGCTCAAAAGCAACAAATTCAGCAACAGCAGGCAGAGATCCAAGCCCAGCAGGAGGCGAGCGCCAAACATGCCGCGGAAATTGCGGCGAACAAAGCAGCCATTGCGGCAGCCAACAAGCGCTTCGGCGAATTGGGTGATTACAATATTTTGGGCGAGGTCACAGTTCTGTTCGGGAACGACAAGGTGACCATCGAAGATCAGTACAAGCCACAGCTCCTGCAGCTGGCTCAGCAGGCCAAAGGCATCACGGCTTACATCCTTCAAGTGAAAGGCTATGCATCGAAGGTCGGCAGCGCCGCTCTCAACGAGAAATTGAGTACCGAGCGCGCCGAGAATGTTGCGGATTTCCTCGAACAGCAGGGCCAAGTTCCGCTGACGAATATACTGGCTCCCGGTGCCATGGGCACCAGTAGGCAGGTTGCTCCCGACACGTCCACTGAGGGGCAGGCCGAGAATCGTCGTGTGGTGGTAAGGATCCTGCAAAACAAAGGTATCGCCGGCACCTAAGCTAGCCGAGGCATGTAGGGAGGCGCGATTCGCAAGAGTCCGCGTCCCAACGCAGTCGGCAAATTTGAGGCGCCATCTTGGGGCCGCGAAGATTCACTGGCAAGGCTGTTCATATCAGAAAACGGCGCACAATTCCCGATGCGGGAAGGCAGACTTGGACATTCAGGATATTCCGGGCTCGTAGTCGATGACATCGTTAGTTGAGGTGGGGCCTATGGCATGTAGCTCATGCGGGTTGGAAAACCAGCAACAGCTTCGCTCGGGAATGGTCATCCATTTTCCTGGATCAAGGAATCTGAACAGGCCCGCAGTTTTGGCGTTTCTAAATCTTCGGTTCTGCGTGGATTGTGGCGCTAAGAAATTAGTCATTCCAGAATCCGTACTGCGGCGACTTGGGGCAGACGCTGCCGCGCCTCGCCCCCAAACATTCTTAACCCAAGAAATGCCGTAGGAGGAATAGCATCATGAGACGTCCACGTTTAGTATTGGCAGATGACCATCAGATGTTGCTGGATGCGCTTAAAGAGCTCATTGAACCAAGCTACGAAGTGGTGGGGATGGTAAAGGACGGGCATGCGCTGCTGAAAGTCGCCGAACAGCTGCTACCAGACATCATCGTACTCGACATCGCGATGCCAAAGTTGAACGGCCTCGATGCCGGTCGGCGACTCAAACGGTCCCTACCAGCCGTGAAACTTATCTTCATGACGATGCATGAAGACCCTCACCTGGTTGGAGAAGCTTTTCGAGCGGGTGCTTCGGCATTTCTGCTAAAGCAAGCAGCAGGACTTGAGCTGAACGAGGCGATTGAACGGGCGCTGCGGGGCGGTTCCTACGTAACGCCCAGTGCCGCCAAAGGTCTGGACGAGATCGCTTTGCAAGAGCCCCAAAAGCGTGAACATGCTCCCGAACCCACCACACGGCAGCGGGAGGTCCTACAATTATTGGCGGAAGGCCGAACGATGAAAGAAGCAGGGCAGCTCCTGTTCATCACCGCGCGGACTGTTGCCGCTCATAAATACGCCATAATGGAATTACTGCAACTAAAGAACAACGCTGAGCTGATCCAGTACGCGATCAAGCAACGGATGATTTCCGTTTAGCGTCAGCGGAGCACTCACACTTTCCCCCCTCACAGACCCCACTGTGCAGATTTCCACGCCGCGGGTTCCTCAGGTGCGACTCCCCACCCCGTTCCAAGAACGTGTGATCCAAGGAAGCAACAAAGGATGGCGGCAGTGGAGAGCGGTATATTTCTCCCACGTTAGCCTGTTCACACAAGTTCGACGATTGAGCCACTTTCGCCAGATGCGGCAGACCCCCGATAGAACCTCCAGATGCTACTGGAGTTCGTCGCTAGTCCGTAGTATTGGGTAGTGACCCCGGAGCTTAGCGTTAAGGGTCTGCTGCTGTTCTTCCACAGGTTCGCGGTGGTTCCCCTGGCACCATTCGGCTACTGCCGTCAGGCCCCCACGGAGTCGTTTCTTCATCGTCCGCACGTGCAATGTGAACCGTCCTTTATGAAAAAATGAAGCGCGTCGACGCAACGGATCCTAACGACCTAAAATCCCATGCGTTCACGCTGCGATGTAACGCGTGCGATGACGAGAGTGCGTATGGGATCGACGAGATTCGAGAATTCGATGGTTCACCGAGAGCCCGAAAGTCTAAAAGAAAGCGAGCCGCTTCTGCAGGATCGTAATGAGTGTTGTCAGCGGCTGTCGTGTGCAGCATGTCGTGTCTTACCACTGCCGCCCGTCGAGCTTAGAGCAGCACTGGGAAGGAATATGGATGTCGGGCCAAGCCGTCACCAGGCGAATAAACATTCGTTCGGGAAATGACAAAGTGTCCTGACTATTGAACGTAGTAAAAACGTAGTATCAGTTGCGATGAATAGTGGCGAAAAGCGAATTAAACGTGAACAAAAACTGAGGAAGTGACTCTTTGGATTTCATCGCAATTCGTTAGCGTTCCTCGGTTTAGCTTAGCTCCGGCGAATTCTGATTAAATTACTCTAGCGGCTGTTAACCGAAGGGTTGCTAGTTCGAATCTAGCCCGGGGAGCCACTTCTTCTTCTTCATTCTTTGATTCGTCGATAGAGGCGACTCTCACCTCCGTCTGTCCGTTCACGTCTCACGGAAATGTGATACTGCGCCGCCGGTTCCTGACTTGCGTGGCGCGACCCATATTGTTCGACAGCCTGCGGTGCGACGCCACTCGCGAGGAAGTAAGAAGACGATTCCACCGATTGTAGATCGGTTCCCGGAAGTAAGATATCGACGCTGTTACCGTTCCCTCCTCCATCCGGAAATACCATATTCAGTGCTGGCCTCGAGTATGGTATAAGGAGACTTATGGAGACAGCGCGCAAGATCACCGTGGAAGTGCCTCTTGACCTTCTCGAGAAGGCGCAGCGAGCGAGCGGTACGGGCGTCACCCAGACCGTCCGCGCAGGGCTGCAGCTAGTTGCAGCATCGCGTACGTACGCGCGCTTGCGACGCCTACGTGGCAAGGTTCGCTTCACGCGGACATTGGCTGAATTGAAGGCTGACCGGTGATTGCGGCTGATACGAGCACATGGATTGCCTTTCTAGAAGGCAGCGCAGGCGAGGATGTGAAGTTACTCGACAGGGCGCTCGAGGACCGGCAAGTAGTTATGGTGCCTGTTGTACTCACCGAACTACTGAGTGATCCCAAGCTCCCTTCAGGTGTTGCCGAGATGCTCTCAGAGGTACCTTCCATCGAGATCGCATCCGGCTACTGGCAAAGGGCCGGAGGGTTGCGAGGAAAGGTGCTGGCGCGGCGTCGCAAGGCGCGTCTCGGTGATGCGCTGATCGCCCAGAGCTGTATCGACGGAGATGTTCCTCTTCTCACGCGGGACCGGGACTTCAAGGCATTCGCCGAAGCTGCGGGCCTCGATCTCGTCCTTGGGTTCGGAACGAACTGACTCAAGTCATCCGGTCGAAATCGGT
>Ga0210394_10000211_pt1 | contig 139738 bp, 90 predicted proteins | sample IncBWC12MmetaG_FD_160121 | JGI IMG/M metagenome (GOLD analysis project Ga0210394, IMG submission 160121) | Forest soil microbial communities from Barre Woods Harvard Forest LTER site, Petersham, Massachusetts, United States - Inc-BW-C-12-M | ecosystem: Environmental > Terrestrial > Soil >...
TTCGGTTCACGTAGCGAATCAGAGGCTGTTTGCTGATCGGATTTTCTTGGCTCATGCCGCGAGCTTACGGCAGACTTCTTTTTTTGCAAGATGGAAATTCAGAGGTTTCTTCACAGCTTCTTCTTGACGGGTGCGGGTTTCGACGCTCCACCGTCGCCCACCACAACGAACTACACGCCTCAGATCATCTCGGGCGGGTCGCGCACGCTCCAACACGCCCCTACACGGATTACCGTATTGCCGCATGTTCTATAATGTTTATGGTTCATCGGGAGCCAAGCAACGTGACCACAGCCGCGGTGTCCAGCGCTTCGGTATTGAACAAGCCCAAGACAATTCTCATCGCCGACGACAGTGAACTGGTGCGAACTATGATCCGTCAGGCACTGGAGCGGGACACGGACTTCGCAGTCTGCGCTGAAGCGGCGGATGGCACCGATGCGGTTTCCAAGGCCAGAGAGCTATCGCCTGATTTAATTATCTTGGACGTGAGAATGCCCGGCCTGAACGGCATCGAAGTAGCAGGAATCCTGCGCTATGCACTGCCCAAGGTTCGGATCGTTTTAGTGACCATGTACGCTCAGGATATCGAAAGGAATCTGACGTCTCTTTTTCGCATCGATGCTGTGCTTGCTAAGGCGGAGGGGTTAAGCGAATTGACGGCGCACGTTACCAGCCTGCTGGCGGATCCCCCTGATATCACGATTTTAGACGATACCTTGCGGATTTAGGCGGACGGCCAAGCCTTCCACACCACCCGAACGAACGCCGTTGCATTTCCGGGTGCCGCACTCTGGCCGCAGGCGAGGGTGCGGGTTCAGACGCTCCGCTGCAAACAATCGAGAGCGACCCATTCTAATCGCTAGTTTTTCTGCCGGTTTGGGCGCGCCAGCGAATCCGCCAGCACCCAAGCCGCGCCAACCACAGCGAGATTCACAGCGCTCTCAGTCCAGTTAAAGTGGCTCGCGTGATCAGCGAGGAGGATCGGCCCGTTCGCCAGCAAGCCGAACGACACGAGCATCACAGTGAGCAGGATTGCCGCGAGCCGAGCCTGCACGCCGCTGAGGAACGCAACTCCCGCCGCGACGAAGCCAACGCCGGTGCCACCAGCCCAGAACACCTGCGAAGGCGGCAGCCACTTGGGGACCATCTGAGCCGTGTAGCTCAGGTAGGCAAAATGCGCGCCGCCGAATACCAGCGCACAAACCCCAAACGTCAGCCGCCCCAGGCGCGTAATCCGCCCAGCCAGCGCCGCATCGAGCCTGGCGGTGGTAGCAAAGATGATCAGCCCGCCCGCGGCGATCGCCAGCTGCATGGCGATGTTCTCGTAGGTGACGTAAACAGCGTAATCGGTAAGCAGCAGGCGACCGTTCATCAGGATCACGACAAACATCGTGTAATAGATGGTAAGCGCGGCCGCAGCCCAAGCCGCAGTTCGGCGCCACTCGACGCCCGCCGCCGCGACCACCATGAACACCCCGGCGGCATAGGCCAGGGCGGTGCGAGCAGGAAAGTGCTCAGCCACCGGCTGCCCCGGGTCGAAATCCCCAAACGCTAGGGAAGCCACCCCCACCGCCATTACCCCCAAACCGTACACCCGCCGCCCTAACGCCATCGTTGTCTTTTCCGCTGTCACGATTGCTCCAGCTTAGTCGGAATTTCTTTTTTTGGCACCGGCTCGGTGGAAGTGTAGCGCTTCTGCGGCAGATCGCACGCCGCCCTTTGGGTACTACTCGCCCGGAGGCGCGACGGATTCGTGGTCCCCGAGTTTTCCGGTGCGCGAACGCGATGACTTTTCAATGAGGCTTAACATTGCGTCTACACGCTGTGGAATATAGCTGTCTCCGCTTGAATCGGCAGGCCTTATCGTCCCACGTATCGAAAATTCGGGTGAGCCGAACGTAAATGACTAGGGAGGGGTGCGGATGAAGAAGATAGCGGTTCTGGTGGCGTTTTTGTGCTGCGGGGCGGCCGCTTGGGGCCAGGAGGTGGTGCCGATTGTGGCCGGAGTTGTGACGATGGACGTGGGTACGAAGCACACGTCGTTTCAGGTGAACGTGGATCAAACGATCACGAGTGTGGTGTTTACGAACCCAACGGCCGGCGAAGTGGTGAACGTCATCTTCGTGCAGAATACGACTGGTGGTTATTCGGTGACTTTCGGGGGAAATGTCGCGAATGCGCCTACTGTGAACACGACACCAAGCTCAAGTTCATCCGTACTGCTCTCATACGATATCAATTCGAACACTTGGTACGGGGTCAACAATGGCGGAATCGCTAGTCCATTGAATGTACAGGGGTTAAACAACACATTCGGCGTGCCGCCGGCCAGTCCGGCAACGATCGAAACCATCACGAATGCCGGTGGAATCAGTACGATGAACTGCGACATTGCAGACTGCGGCTTGACGATGTCGGAACAGATCGAGCTGGGCACGTCTGTTCCTCTGAGTTGCCAGGGACCACAGACCATCACGGCGGTGTCCGGAAACAGCGCAAGCTTTGCCAGTACTACATGCGCCGCGACCGGTGGTCCCTACACGAGTACGATCGGCCAATGGGCATCCCCTGTGCAGTTTTGCAACAGCGTCGCACCGGGGAGCTGCACTCAGGTATCGCTGCAGTACGATGGGGCTTTCGAGCTCCTGACCTACGGCAGCGGGACCCTGCGCTCTTTCCTGGTTCTTGATACTGACTCGGTCGCTGCGTTGGTGAGTCAGAATGGCGGATCATTTGTCACGGACATAAACGGCGACACATGCTTGGTCGGGGATGCCATCGACGAATTCTGCACGCATCAAGCCGAGGTGTTTAACGCCGACGGGAAGATGACTCGATACGATACGCAGCCGCTCGATGCTGGTCCCTACAGCCACGGCCTGAACGCCGACCTGGCGGAGCTGAACCCGGGTTTGATCACCGGCGACTATGCACGTACCACTCTTTACACGACCAATAGTGGCACCAACTTCGGTGGGCAGGGATGGTATGAGGTGAGCTTTCAGGCCATCGCAAACGCTAACGTAGCGGGTGCGACGGTGACGTTTGAGGTCGTTTACGCAGATCCCGACTACGGCACTGTTGGCTCGATTTATCCGGTCACCTGCAATATGTCGTTCGCGGGAAACACGTGCAACTGGAGCGTACCCATCGTCGCGGCCAGCGCCGCCAACATTCAGGTGCAAACGTTGACCGCGAATTCCCCGATTTATTTCTTTAACGTCATGCTCATCGGGAAGTGAGGAAGCAAGAGCGATCGGAGCAGGACGCCGGAACGGCGAGTACCACGTAAGCCGGACGCATCCTGGACGTGGCTGCGAGTGGCCGCGACGATTTCATCTTTTCGCAGAAACGCAGCGGCGCGCGCAGCACTCGCGCACAGGTTCGTAGAACTCACCGAAAACTCTGATGGTGCCGGCATCATCAGAGCGTGCCTGGGCGCCAACGCTCAATCGAACAAACCGAAGCGGAGAATCGCATACAGGGCGACAAACCCGTCGCGCCAGGTGATTTTTTTTCCTTCCTCGTAAGAACGGCCGGCGTAGGAAATGGGAACTTCGAAAACGCGCCAGCCGCCTTTGGCGACTTTAGCGGTCACCTCAGGTTCGAATCCGAAACGATTGGAGCGAAGGCGGATGCCGCGGATTACTTCGCTGCGAAATACCTTGTAGCAGGTTTCCATGTCGGAGACGTTGAGGTTCGTGGTCATGTCCGAAAGCATGGTGAGGAACCTGTTGCCCACGTAGTGCCAGAAAAAATGCACACGCTGCGGACCTCCCAGGAAGCGCGAGCCAAACACAACATCGGCTCGACCGTCGAGAATGGGTCCCAGAAGAGTAGGGTAGTCCGTCGGATCGTATTCCAGATCAGCGTCCTGCACCAGGAAGATGTCGCCTGTGGCTTCCTCAAAACCGCGTCGCAGCGCGGCGCCCTTACCCTGATTGCGAGTTTGAAAAATAAAGCGGATGTTGTCGAGCCGCAGCGATGTGCGGGATCCGCCGCCTGTTTCCAACTGACCGCTCGCTTGCAGGGATTGCAGCTCTTGCAGGAATTCCCTGGTGCCATCGGTCGAAGCGTCGTCAACGATGACGATCTCATCGGCAAGCTCGGAAGCCTGCACGCGCAGCAGAATTTCTTTGACGAAGGCTCGCTCGTTGAAAACGGGAATTACCACCGACAAGCGCATGCGTTTGGGGCCGACGGCGGGTACCAGCTCGGGCCCCTGGGCCAGCAATGCGCCTTCTTCGTTCACTCTGTGAATACCCGGTTGTGTCATGCGCTTGGTCTCCTGTTTTATTTGCACGGCTGCCGCGGCGCGAGCCCGACGGTATTACGTCCGCTAGTTACGATGAACGGCGCTGCCAATTATTTCACCGGCTTGCAGAGGCCGGATGCACAGGTCCGTCCCTGCTGAACCGCATTGATAGATCTGAAAAAGCGGAAGCGCGCGCGATTGGACCACATATCTGCCTTCCTCCATGGCTTCCGCATCGCGAAGGTCAGCGGCAATGATCGGGCTTCCGGAATTCGCACGCACACGGAATTGCCCAGTAGGCGCTTCATAGTTTCCGTACGCGAAGCAATAGCCCGGGCAGGCGATGTCCAAAATATGCTTGGAAGAAAATCGATTATTGAGCGGCTGCGCAATTGTCAGGAGGATGCGTTGACCGGGTGGAATGGTGTGAACCAGCGCCTCGACGCGCGCTTCCATACGATCCAGCCGGCCGGTGTCCTGATACAAGAAAGCAAAGAACGCGATGGCCACGGCGCTGAAGGCGAACAGTTGCCACCGGCGCGGCGGAATCGCGCCCAAGAGGCAGCACAAAAGTACCGCTGAAATGGACGTGAGGCGTTCGCTCAACGCGCCCACCGGAGCTGCGTATTGCGGTAGGTAGATCGAAGCGGGCAGCAGCTGAATCCCTGCTTCGACCAGAAGATAAAGCTGCAACGGAATGGAGCACAGGAGCAGCCAATCTCGAAAGCCCTGTTTCCGTAAGACTTCCCAGGCGAATGCGATAGCGCCGATTACGCACAACATCAGGATCAGAATCGCGTAGCGATTCGTGAACAGGAGCTGATCGAGCCCATTGAAGAACAGGACCGAATGCGATGCTGATTCCACACGGAAGTGCTGTCTCAAGAACACGCGGGTGACAGCCAGCGCGCCGATTGCCGCCAGAACCAGGAAAGCGTGCCAGCGTTTGGGCATCGCTTCGGCAACCGCGATGTACCCGCAAGCCGCGGCGAGCCACGCAACGCCCAGCGGATGCGCGAAGTAAATGAGCGGCACGAATGCGATGACGAACACCCGTTTCCATCTCTTCAGCACGCAGAAAAGCGCCAAAGCGAAAAAGGCCAGCCCCAGCGACAGGTAATAGTTGAAGAAGCCGCGATTGAACGTCCAGCCGTAGGCAACTGCAGCAAGCAGGGGCGAAAGATACCACGGTGCGCGGCGAGTGGCGGCTGCGATGAACGCGAACGCGCCCCAAAAAAAGATTAGCACGGCGACGGCCGCGGCCATTCGCGCGGACACATCGAGGCTGAAGAATTTGCCAAAACCACTCAGGAGAAAATCGAAAAATGCATTGTTCCACTGTGGTGCGATCCACAAACCGGGCGCCTGGCCGCGATGAATCAGTTGCACGAGCCAAGCATTATAGACGTGGCTGCCAAGGTCGCCCGCCTGGAGCCGATGGTGCCAGAAGCAGGGAACTACCACGATCGTGGAAATGGCGGCGATGAGGATCGCGCTGACGCGATCGAAATGACGCGAGCGTGCGGCAGCGGCTTGTTCAGCAGCCATACGGCCGAACCCCGCGGGTGGTACGTCAAGTGTTGTAGTGCCCAATGAATTCATCTAAACCCCGACATTTTTCGCTGCTGCAGCTTTGCGATGACAAGCACGTGATTTCAGTCGTTCTCCAGGCAAACCGCATGGATGCTGCCGCTGCTGGTGGTGCATCGGCCGTCCCGTTCGAGATCGAATTGCCAGCGATGCCGTGGACAAGTCCAAAACCTGCCTTCGTGCAGCCATCCCTGGCTCAAATCGCCACCTTGGTGTGGACAGAACCGGTCGATTGAATACTTCGTGCCGCCAGCCTCGACAATGACCCGGTTTTTTCTTTCTTCGACTTCGACGATGCGGGCGCAGAACCAGTTCATGTCCTCCGGTTCCATCAAAAGGAATCCCTGGATAAGGGTTTGATACACATCCGGCTTGCGATTCAGGCGCACGCGAAAGGTCAACGCCAGCTCCTCCCAAGAGAGGGAGCCGTCAAGTACGCGAGCAATCTGCCAGGATGGAATCAGGATCGAACAGAAGTCAGCTTCGGAGATTGCCGAAGCAAAATCCACGGTTCCAGCCGGAAAATCGAGCCGCAAAAGGCGACCGGCGGAATCCGAGAAGCCAAAATAGAGCGGCACGCGTACACGCTCATGCAGAACAAAGGCGGAAAGCTTTCGTTGCAGCGCGCCGCGCAATTGTTGCCAAAGAGAATCCAACTGGTATGCGGAGTGATGAGGCTGGCGATCAGCAAAGTAATCACGATAGCGCCCGGCATAAGCGCGAATGTATGGCTCAAAAGACTCCTCTGCCACACGTTCCTCGCCGCAGGAGTCGATCGTGCCGCGCGCCGCGGAAACCACATCGCCGGGCATGATCTCCAGCAGCTTGCTGGGCAAATTCGGAAGGCGCGCGCGCAAAAAGTCGAAAAGCTGCGGCGCGCGCGGAAAAATATTTACGGGTTCAAAATTAAGATGCAGCAGGGTCGGATCCAGGAAGCATGCGGGACCAGCCGAAGGAAGATAAACCCCTGGCTGCACCGCGTCAATCGCGCGGGCGACCATCTCAAATTTGGTGGTCAGTTTGTGGCGCGAAATCCGCTGATACTCCGCCGGCGGGTACTCGTAGCAGGTGGGATGCCAGGTAGCCCCGGAAAACTGGCAGGCAAAAGCAGAGATGTGTCCGGCGTCTTTCGCGATCGACGAAACCTGATCGTAGAGTTTGCAATCGTTGAGATTCAAGAACGATTCGGCGCCGGACTTGACCAAGATCGCGGAGTCACGGTTCATACCGGAGTCTTCGAGGAAAAGCTTCACGAACCCGTCCGGAATGTCGACCAGCTGGCCGTGCGCGCACGATAGAACCCTGCCGGTGCCAAGGCCTGCGAGCTGTGTCCGCAGAGCGTTTCGCTGAAAGTGCGGCACGACGAAAGTGAAACCGCTCGCGGGTAGAGTTCTCAGAAAATCGAGATCGAAATGATCGCGATGCTCGTGGCTGATGTAGATGAAGCGTTGCTTTCGCGAATCCTGCAACTTTTCACGAACAAAAGGCGCCAGGTGGTGGTTGCAAGGATATTGAAACCAGGCCGAGTCGAACGCGCCTTCCGGAGAAAGCCAAGGATCCATGACCACGATCGCGCGATCCGTTTCCACCAGAAATCCGGCGTGACCTAAATAAGAGATCTGCATTTCATCCTTCGATCGGAAATCCGGGCTTGCGCGGGAACAGTTGCGGCAGAGCAATCCCGCTGAATTTTCATTCGCGAATCATTTTTGCGCAGCGGGTTCAGCCAATTGCAGAGTTTCCCGCGGCTGATAGCGATTGGGCAGCGTGGGAACCGCGCATCGCATCGCTCGAAATCCGGAGCGATTGTCTCGTTTGATTATTACGGTAGTGCGAATGCCGCGTCACTTCCCGGCGCACCTGCCGGGACCACTCATCCTGTGCCGCGCGAAACGAGTTCCACGCCGCCGGCGATGCGGGCCAGAGCTACTGCGGATCAACGAACACCATGCCGGAATAGACGCCAGGTGACTGCCCGATCATGACAAACCGATTAGGGGCAATCATGTAGAAATTCGCCGTCACGGGGAAATTCTTGTTTGGAGAGCCGAACAGCATCGCTGGCAGTTGGGCCGTGCCGTGACCCGAAGTCGTATCCAAGAACGAAAACTGTCCGTTGAACATCACGTCCGGGACGAAATCGAACTGGGATTGCAGGGACGTCAAATCTCCTTCGCCCGTGTACGAACCGGAAGCCTCCACGAAGTTCAGCGCCGCGGCGACATTGGGAATATCCGGAATCACCGAGCCACCAAATCGAGCGAGGGCGTTTCCAGATACGCTGTTGTTCGTCAGGTTGCTCGCCTGTGGCACGAAGGTTCCGGAGAAAGCGTTGTTCGTGACCATTTGATTGTTGGAGGGATCGGTATCAATGATAAAGCCCGTCCCTACATCGGACAGATAGAAAACGGCAGAATCCACAAATCCGGTGTTAAATCCTCCGGGGACGCTGATCGTGCCGCGGCCGGTGGTGGGATCGAAGGTCACGACGCCCGGCGCCGTGGGATGAGTGCCTGGGACGATTCCTTCATCGTTTGAATCAAAGGTGAGATTGAACGTAGATCCGCCGGCAATCGTCATCACGCCGATAATCACGTCTGGCGCGATGTTGTTCGTTCCGTGAATCGTGTCGAAACCGGTCATCTGAATCACGCTGGGATTGACGGTGTTTACCGTATTGGCGGTGAACGTGCCGTTTTGCGCTAACGCGATTCCAGCCTGAGCGGTCCCCAGGACCAAACCTTTATCAATTTCCACCAAATTGAGTTGGCTGGAATTCACAATGTAGTACGCGTATTGGATAGAATTCCCCGGCACCGCAAGAGTGAGCGTGCCGCGGCCCGAAGAGTCCGGCGCCGTTGCCTGTCCGGCTGCGATGGGAGCGGCCGTATAAAGCGGATTGGCCGCGCCTGCCTCGCTGAGATCGGCCAGGCCGCCGGAGACGCCGCTTGCTGCTAGTGTAAATTCGCCGCCTTCCACAATGCGCCCGCCAAAGGGAGCATCGGAATCGAGCAGGAAGGCGTATGTGTTCGCGGGAATTGCAGCCGCATTCCCGCTGAACAATGACGTATCCTGCTTCAGGATCGTGCCCGAGATGAGATCACCGCTGCCATCGAAAGCGACGATTTCTCCGTGCGTGCCGTCTCCAGACATCGCGAACTTCATGGAAATTTCCACCGTGGTGTTGGGATACGTGTAGCTGGTAATGGTAAACGAGCCACGGACGACCTGGTTGAACGAAGTGTCTACGGTGTAAGTGCCGGCGCCCGGAGGGGGAACGCGGACAATTCCGCCGTCGCCGTCAATATCCACTTCCGCCGCGGTGAGGTTACCCATGCCGTCGGCTGTGATGCTCCCAGCCATCACCAAGGGGAGCTGGGTGTCGTCGTAACCGCGCAAGAGAAAGGCATACGTTCCTGAAAACTCTGAAACCTGCGAAGTAATCGTGAAAGTGAAACTGTCGTTCTGAGAATTTTGAGTGACAGAGCTCGCGGTAATTGTGGGCGAAGCGTTTGCCCCGCTTGGCGCTGTTGCCGGAGGGGTATAGACGGCGCTAAAGCTCGGCGCGGGCGCAGCAGTGAGCGTGCCGCACGCTGGCGAGCAGCTTGTGCCGCCTGCCGTGAGCGTCCAGCTAACGCCGGCATTCGCGCTATCGTTTGTTACCGTAACATTTACTGTGACCGGGGCCGTGCCTGCCGTGATGGTCGTAAATTTGTTGGTGATCGTGACACCGACAGCTGGAACAATCGAAAAATTAAACACGAAAAACTGCGATTTCTCCGCGACCGAGACGACGGTGATGGTGGCGGATTGATTCAGCGGCGCGACGGAAGGCGGCGTGTAGACGGCCGTAAGGCTCGGAGGAGCTGATGGAACTAATGTCCCGCAGGACGGCGAGCAACTGACGCCAGCGAGAGTCAACGCCCAAGTGACGCCGGCATTGTGGCGATCGTGCGCGACGACGGCAGTGAGCGTAACGGGCGCTTCTCCTATTTGGATGCTGGAGATCGCATTCGTAACGGTGACCTGAACTGGAGTCGGGAACGGATTTCCCGCGCAGCAGCATAAGGCGGCTGTGAAGATGATAAGCAGAAAGACGCTTAAGAACCGGTGCATGTAGTCTCCGACCTTTCGCTCGAGGTTTCCAGGAGTCTGGGTTCAGGATCCGCGCAGAGGCCCATGAGGCTAGTCAACGTGTGTGAATGTGAGGATACAGCACGACAAATTCTCCGTGACTCATTGTAAAAAGCAGCGATCTTGCGAGGGTGCAGTTCGAATAGTCGGCTGGACTGGGAGCCTGGTTCGCGCCGACCGTGCTCGTTAAGGACATTTCTATCGGGTTACGCAGGGGGCGAACTGCACGACGAGCGTACTGCTGCCGCGTCGCGGAGCAGCATAGACGCGTTCCGCGAAGTTCATCTTTTTCGCAGCAATCGCGAGCTCACGGATTCGTCGAGGGCTTGTTGTCGGGCGTAGGCGCGGACGGAGGTGGTGCCATCAGAGGATTCCCGGATGGGCGCGGTCCAGCAGGCGCGGACGAAGGCGGAGCCATCAGAGAATTGGCCGGAGCCGGAGCTCCGGCTGGCGGGTAGTGATGGATTCTTTCAGTTTCTACCGGTCGCGCGGTGTGCAGCACGCCCGGCTGCAGCTGATCTTTCAGCCAGCCGAACAGCTCACCTTCCGATGACATTCTGAGAAGCATCGCGCGGCTATCGCCAAAGTCGTCAATCTGCGCGTTCTTCGGCGCTGCTTGCTCCATTTTCCTCTCGCAGACTTCCGGGACCATGCGGTAGGTTTCCACGTTCTCGACGCGAACGCTTTCCGCTTTCACTTTTGGAAGCGAGAGCACCGGATCCAGCGGGGCAACACTTTTTTGAAATTCAGGCTTCAGGTATGTCGCGCGCTCTTCCTCAGGCACCATTTTCGACTGCGCCAGCCAATCCGGCCAGTCGCCCCAGGGGCCCAGCACTTGCACGGCCTTAATCCTGGGATCTGCCGCCGAAGCCAGAATCGCGATCGCGCCGCCCGAGCCTTCGCCGAACATTCCAACGCGGTCCATATCCAGGTCGCCGAGCGAGGTAAGGAAATTCAAGATCATCTGAACATCGTGGGTCGTGGTAGCCAGGGACTCAGGCAGTTCACTGACGAACCATTTCTTGGGCGCGTGGTATTCCAGCCGGTGGCCCGTGTATGCGGATACAAATCCAACGGCCGCGTAGCCGCGACTCACGACACCTTCGAGCCACTGGGGATTGTTAAAACGGTCCGTGCCATCGGGGTAAGAATAAAGGTAGAGAATTACCGGAGGCTTCGCCACTTTGGTGGGCCTGATGATGTAAAGATCGATCGGATCTCCTCCCCGCCAGGTAACCTGCCACAGCTCGCGGGTGAATTTTCCTTCCGGTAGCCCATCCTTTATCCCCAGCACGGCGTCGATCTTCAGCAGGTTGCTGGATTGCAGAGAGATCGAGCCCATGTCCTCGTGGAATTCTGGAGGTTTCGGTGCGATCGCGTCCGTGACGTGTTGGGAGGCGACCACCGATGGCCCCGGCATTGTTTCCTGAGCCACGACCGGCAATGATCCGAATGTGAAAAAGATGAATGAAGCCAGAAAAAGCTGAATTGCCCGAGTTCTCATAAACTTCGTCTCCCGATCTTCGATCTGTAACCTGCCAGCTATGTTAGCTGACCGCCGGCGGCGCTATGTTTCACTCACGTGAATTCTGTTCGCAACGACGCCAACAAAATCCATGAGGCATCTTGCTGAACAAAGAAAAGGCAGGCGGCTAACAGCGGCCGCCTGCCTCGTCCTGTACGGAACGACTTAAGCACTGTTACTGTTGAACGTTGTAATACTCTGCTTCGAACGAAGGACCGCCGTAATTGACGTAAGCGGCTTCGGACGCTACCGACACCACCGCTCCGTTCATTTCCCCGCCGCTTTCCGGTAGACCCGTATAGAGAGAAACGCCCGGGTTGGAAGTCGCGGTCGGAGGAATCAGGTCGAGTCCGTTGTTCGGGTAATTCTGCGATTGCCCCGAGTGAGAACGGAACACAGGGAGGTTAAAAGTGAACGCGGAAGCTGCGCAGGTCGCCGCCGTGGAACCGTTGTTGCAAACCAGATAGGGAACGAAGTCCGGAATGCGCGGGACGAAGCTGCTGGACTGAAACGCCTGATCCTGAGCGGCCTGAATCAGCCCATCAATCGTGATCGTCCCTGTCAGGGTTGTGGTTTGGTAGGACGGTGCAGTCTTGTCGCGGACAGCGCGCAAGATGGACCAAATCCGGTATCCGCCGTTCAGAATGTTGGCAAACGTCGGGAGCGGCCAGGTGCCACCACTGTAGGTGCAGGCGATGCTGGAAGTGCCGATGCCCGTGCAAGCGGACGGGAACAGTCCACCGGTTGGGTAGTTGGCGTACAGCGGATCCACTCCATCGAGCGTGAGGTACTTAATCGCGGTCTTGCCTTTAAACGAAGGCAAGCCCCAGAAGGCATAGCCGATCGCATCGCCAAAGCTGGAGACGGCAGTAACCATTTCGCCGGTTCCGATTGCGCGGGTGTGTGTTCCGGTGCTGGTACTTCCGCTGTACCCGTAACCAAGCAGCGGATTCTGGCACGCCACGGTTGGCAGCGGGAACGGACCGCTGGAAGAAGATCCCGGAGTGTAGCACTGATAGCTGGAGGTGCTCGGTGCGGCGATGTTCAGCTCCTGAGAATTGCCGTAGAGAGCGTCTCGGTCGCGGATTCCCTGCCATTCAAACGTGTTGTAGGTTCCGGAAGTTGGTTCACGCTGGATGACGTTCAGTGCATTGCCCCTAGCACCGCCGCCATTCAGGTCGCCGACATAAGCGGCCCAACCAGAGTAGAGCTGCGATAGCACGTGGCTGTTGACGTTGGTGACCGCCCCCAATTGCGTGTCGCCGGTGGGGTTGACGATCACTAGAACCGGATCAGCGCCGATCCCAATCGTATAAACCGCGGGAACTGCCAAGCTGCTGATCGGATCTTCTCCGATCCCGTATGATGCAGAACCGAAGCTGTAGATTCCCGCGCCGGCTGATCCTGGAATCGGGCTGGTGGGGATGCCGTAGGGTACCACGTTGGCGAAGCTGGTTGAGTTGTAGGAGCTCAGGACGGCGGGGTACTGACCGCCGACGTAGAGACCTGGCTTATAACCGAGGCAAGTGGAAATGCCGCCGGTCGAAGCGGGGTTGGCAGGTGCGCAGCTGGCACGGTTCGTCGCGAAGATTCCATCTTCAGGGCGAATGTCCGTGAAGGCTACGTTGAAGTTCGCTGCATTAACGACGTTATAGACTGCGGACGGCAGATAGCAAGTGCTCGTGCCGGTACCCGGATTCTCGTGGGTACTGTCGCAAGTAGCGGTATCCGTGATTCCGGAAATCTTGCCCTCACTTGCGGTGCTCTCTGCGGCGGCGTTCAAGGAGATAAATCCATTTTGCACGCCCGTGGAGTTCGTCGAAGTCGTTGCTTGAGCAAAGAACAAGCGTTGGCCGACGACTGAGTCGACCGACAGATAAACGCAAACACTCTCGGGAGTCGTCGCGTTGTCGTACACGATCGAGATGTTGCCGGGTTCAGATGCGTTGCTGGTAAGGCGTGGGTCCACACCGGCTGCCATGGCCACACCGCTTACGAAGCCGCCGCCTGTCCAGATAAACTGGCCGCAGGCCGCGGCGCCGGTAATCGGATCACCATTGAGAGCTGCGATGGTTACCGCGGGGAACAACGCCGACGAGCCGACCCCGGCAACTTGGGGGCGGGCACTCTGTCCGAAGGACGTGCCAACGGAAAGCAGAGCTGTCGCCAGACAGAGCGATCCAGCCAAAAGCTTTGACTTTTTCATTCAATCGTCTCCTTAAAGTTTTTCGCACTACGATTCACGCACATTACGCAAGACAACGCGTAGAACTTATTGGCGGTTAAGGTGGATTGTGAACCTGCACGATGCGGCGAAATGACGGCACGCTATCGCAGATCGGTTGATTCGTGCTCACACTTCGGTATGCGCATCGTCGGCTCCTGCAAACGTGCGTGGGCTTACTGTGAACTTGCTACTAGTTAAGGCTGGAAGCGGCCACGAAGTTCGGACCTGCGGCGAGTATCGTGCTTCACTGTTAAGGGAAAATGACGTGCCAGGTAAACTCAGATGAAACTTTGATAAACGCCGCACAGAAGCGAGAGAGAACAAAGGTGCGATGGAAGAAAGTATGCGCGGATCGCTGTATGACTCAATTCACCGCACGATTTCGACGAAGAATGATTGAGCTCGATAGCGCGGTCGACGCACGACAGCCGCGCGCTGGCGCTGTGACCGGCCGAACGCGTGGACTGGCATTCATTGCGGACAACCGTGGCCGCGATCGTTGCGATTGAAGTGAATTCAGAATCGTATGGCGTCCGGCGCAAGAGTATTCATCGCGCTGTCACATCGCGCTAATAAATCATGAGTATTGAACGTACGCCGTCGTTGGTCGCTACGATTGTGGAACCTTCCAGTTCCGTGCTCAGCCAGCGAGGGCACCGCCCCGAGGACACTCAAATTGCGGAAGGCCATCAACGCATCGGATTACCCCGTCGCAGCACCGAAACTGGTAAGTTTAGCCAATGAATAGATATGGTTTGCAGGGCGCGTGGATTGTCGGCGGGCTGATTGCCACGTCATGAATCTCCCCGTTCACGAAACCAGCGTGCCGGAGACGTCGCAACGGGACGCGAAGCCGCGTCCCAGCGGGCCACGTTTCGTCTCGAGCTTCGCGACGGTCCTGGGCGGCCAGATCGCCTGCGCAGCGGCTGCGCTGGGAATTGAGGTTTGTTATGCGCGGCTCATCGGGCCCACTGGAAGAGGGCAAATCGGCCTGTGCATGATGGTGATTTCGATCGGCCTCGCAGTTGCCGGACTAGGCGGCGAAGTGCCCATCCTGATTTGGGCGGCCAGCCAGAGGAAAACGCTGCACGCATGGCTTCCCGCAGTTTGGTTTTGGGGTTTGATCGGTTGCGTGGTATTTAGCTGCTTCTGGACGACTCTGTATTGGAAATGGCAACCGTCGTTTCTGCGCGGAATCACCCCTACGCTGGCGTATCTGGTCTTGGCGGTTGTGCCTCCGTACGTTTTCTTCCAGTTCTTGCTGGCCCTGCTCACTGGTCTGGAAAGGTTCAGCGAGAGAGCGGCGATATCGTTGGTGGCGCAAGTGGTGGAACTGGGCACCGTGGTCACCCTGGCTTTGTTGATCGCGCGAACCGCCGAAATGGCTATCGTGGGAAATTTGGCGGGGATTGTGATGGGCGGATGTGTCGGGGCCATACTTCTGAGGCAGTCGCTGCGCAACGGATGGAAAGTGACTGCGGCCGCCGACAAGCTGGGCGCGAGTCTCAGCCTTGGAATGCGAGGAGTTTCCAGCAACCTCGCGATGTTCGCAACGTACCGGCTGGATGTATTTGTGGTGAACTACTTTCTAAGTCCGGCGCAGGTGGGACTGTATGCTCTGGGCGTGGTGATCTCGGAGTCGTTGTGGCAAATCCCGCAGGCCGTGGCGGTGGCTTTGGCGCCGCGCACCGCTCGTACGATTGACGAAGGCGGCGAGCAATTCACCTGCTTCGTCACTCGCCAGGTGTTCCTGCTTGCGTGCACGATGGCCGGGATTATGGCGCTGACGAGCGCGCTGGTGATTCCGTTTATTTTCGGCGCGCGTTTTCAGCCCAGTGTGCCGGTGATTTGGTGGATACTGCCGGGCACCTCGGCGTTTGCGGTTGCCAAAGTGATGGCCGCTGATCTAACCGCTCGAGGAAAGCCGGAATACAACTCCATGATAGCCATCGCGTCCGCGGCACTGACGGTGCTGCTGGATTTCGCGCTCATTCCGCGCATGGGCATCCGGGGCGCGGCGCTGGCGTCCTCCATTACATATTTCCTGCAAACAATGATGATCGGCATGGCGCTGAAGAGCGTAATCAAGGTGAGCTGGAAAACCTTGTTGATACCCTCCTACGCGGAACTCGTCCACTATCGCGATGCGGTGAGCCGCGGCAAAGCGTGGCTGACGTCTGCGATTGCTCCGAAAAATCGCGTTTAAGCCCCTGCGCAGTCAATCACGAAACGGCCTCGAGCGTCCGAATCCGCGCGGCTCCGCCGGCAGAAACGTCGGCCCTGGTTTTTCCCGCAAGTCCCAGAGCGACAGGCGCGAAACGTTCGAAGCTCGCCATTCCACTGCGTGTGCGATTTTCTTACACGGAATTTTCCTCAACTGGCTTTATTCATGCGATTGCAATTCGAATCTCATCCTGCCGTAACAGAACAGCTGCGAGTATGGCCCTCATTTCTTACATAGGGAGTCTTGCTTGAAACCGTTGGCCGTTGTGTTGTGTATTCTCGCCCTGATTCTGGGCATCTCGCCAGGAACGCTCGCGCAAAATGCGCCCACAGGATCGATCGCCGGAACCGTTAAGGACAACTCCGCCGCGGTAATTCCCGCCGCCACGATTACAATCGCAAACGACTCCGGAGTGATACAAACCGGAACCGCGGACGAAAAAGGCGAGTTCCACATCGACGGCTTGGCGCCTGGTTCCTATACCGTGACCGTGCAAGGGCCGGGAATGAAGGATTTCACGGCGAAGAATGTTGTCGTAACCGCGGATCAAATCGCGCACGTTGATGCGACGATGACGCCCTCGGCACTGAGTACCTCCATTAACGTCGAGGGCCAGTCGGTCACTCAAGTTGAGACAGAGAGCGCGACGATCGGCGGGACGCTTACCAGCCAGGAAGTCGTCTCGCTCGGTTTGAACGGACGCAACTTTACACAATTGATCGCCTTGGCTCCCGGCGTCAGCAACCAGACAGGACAGGACGAAGCGCTTGTCGGCGTGAAGGGAAGCGTGAATTACAGCGTGAACGGCGGACGTGTGGAGTACAACACCTACGACGTGGATGGCGGCGACGTTCTAAATGCCAGCATCAACGGCAGCAAGAGCACGCTGATCGTGTATCCGAGCATTGACGCCATCGCCGAACTGCAAGTGCTGACTTCCAATTACGGCGCGATGTACGGGCGCAGCGCCTCGGGCACAATCCTGGCGACCACGAAAACCGGTGGCAACAGTTTTCACGGCGACGGTTACGCCTTCTTCCGCAACAACATTTTTAACGACCGTAACTATTTTGACCAGACCAAGCACGCACCGACCTACGAAAAGTATGATCCGGGATTTACGATTGGCGGGCCGCTATATATTCCCGACCACTACAACACCGCGAAGGACAAAACATTTTTCTTCTGGTCGGAGGAATATCGTCACGACAAAGAACCGGTCGAGTTCAACCAGGCCGTGCCCGGTCTCGCCGAGCGAAATTGCGCCCTGGCTGCCAGCGTAAATCCGTTCTGTGCGAATCCGTTGGTGCCCGGCTCCGTGTTCGGTGATTTCAGCGACGTCTGCCCAACCGTGACTGGGAGCCAGGGTCAGGTTGCCTTTACGCGTGCGCCTGGGGGTAGCCTGCCTTATTTCCCCGACTGTCCTTCCACATCGGCGGGCTCCGGCCTCACGGGCGTAACGTATCCTGGAAATCTGGTTCCGATGGATCCTCGCTCCTTTGCGATGATCAACACCAACCTAATACCGGCGCCCAATAGCACCTCAGGCTGCAACTCCTCGGTGGGCTCGTGCTACGACACCACCGTCTCACCGCTGACAACGTGGCGCGAAGACCTTATTCGCATCGACCACAATTTCACAACCAAGGAAAAGGCTTCTTTTCGCTACATTCACGACGATTGGAAGACGGTGGTCACCACGCCGGAGTGGGCTTTCGTGCATAACAGCTTTCCGACCGTGGAAAATAACTTCGTCGGTCCTGGCACCAGCTTGATCGCGCACTTCACCAGCACAATTACCAATACATTCTTGAACGACTTCGCGATGGCTTATACCACCGATCACATTACGCTCACGGATATTCCCGGACCGGGCGTGGCGACGTTGGTGCCGCCAGCACAAATTACAAATCCCCCGTGTTTTGGACCCGGGCCACCCCCTTGCGGAATTGGTTACATTTTCAACAACGGCTTCGGCGGGAAAATTCCCGGAATCATCATCGGCGGCACAAACGCGTCCTACGGAGGCAAGGGCTTTGCCGTCGATCCGGGATACATGCCCTGGCATCACTCCAATCCCACTTACAGTCCCAGGGACGACGCCACGATTGCTGTCGGCAGCAAACATACGATTGATTTTGGCGCGCTAGCCATCATTGCCCAGCGCAATGAAGTGAATCCGCCCGTGGGCGCAAATATTGGAGATTTGCAGGGGCTGGTTTCGTTTTCCAACCAAAACACAAAGTCCACCACCGGAAATGCGTTTGCTGACTTTGAAACACCGATCATTCAGACGTTCCAGCAAGACAGCGCGCAAAGCATCTACCACAACAATTACAAAATCCTGGAACCGTACATACAGGACGACTGGAAGGTCACCCCCCGGCTCACACTGAACCTCGGCGTGCGGCTCAGCATTTTCGGACGCTATCAGGAGAAAAACCTAGCTTCCTATAATTGGGTCGCTTCGCAGTTCAGTTCCGCTCTCGCTTCGCAAGTAAGCGTGAATCCGACGAGCGGTGCGCTGGTTTTTGCAGGGACGCAGAATAACGTGCCGCTGGATGTGAACAACGTGGATTCGCATCTGACAAACGGCGTGCTGCGTTGCGGCGTGAGCAAGTACGCGAATGGGGCCACGGTGCCGGCAAGCTGCTTGACCGCTCCGCTGGTGAATCCCGCGCCGCGCATAGGTTTCGCCTGGGATCCGTTCGGCAACGGCAAGACATCGATTCGCGCGGGCTACGGAATTTTCTGGGAACACGGAACTGGAAACGAGGCCAACACCGGTTCGCTGGAGGGCAGCGCGGGCAACAAGTCCGCGGGCGGTGTGCTGGACATGACGCAGTATTTTCCGTCCGACTGGCAATGCATCGGAAACGCGGCCGCGGTCTGCTCAAGTCAAGGCGCGGGCCTGTCGTTTCCGCTAAACCTGACCTCCATCCCGACGCATATGAAATGGTCCGACGCGCAGCAGTGGAGCCTGAGCGTGCAACGCGAACTGCCCTGGAACATGATGGGATCGATCGCGTACGTGGGCAGCCGAGGCTCGCACTTGACGGCGGAGCTACAAGAGAATCAGTTGATACCGGTGAATTCCTCGCAGAATCCGTTTACGCCTGGGCAACCGCTGACGTTTGATGTCTGCTCGAATGCCGGAACCGGCACCGGGCCCAACGGGCAGCCTATCGGACCCGGCTCGCCGGGGTTCGTTAATCTGGAAGCTGCTTGCTTGGGCTATCCATCGTTTGTTCCCAGCCCCAATGCATTGCGCCAGCCCGGAACGGCCATCGCACCCGGACTCGGGCAGGTGTTCTCGCTGCAAAATGTGGCGAACTCCGCGTACAACGCGATGCAGATCACGCTGCGGCGCACCAAGGGACCGGTCACGCTGGGAGTTTCGTACACTTACAGCCACTCGATTGACGATTCCTCGGACCGCACTTCGACGGTGTTCGTCAATGCTTACGATCTGGAGCAGAATCGCGCCAGCTCCGACTTCGACGAGCGCCACCTGTTGAACATTGACTACATCTACGATTTGCCCGTGGGCCACTTTCTCGATTTCTGGCAGAAAGGCTGGCGCGAGATTGCCGCGCAGCCCCCCGTCAAACCCAAGAAGTGCGACTGTCCGGTTGAGCCAGTGCACGATTTTTCCGAAGTGCACAAGGAATTGGTCAGCGGTTGGCAGCTTTCAGGAATTACGCTGTATGCGTCGGGGACTCCTTACAGCGTCCTGAACGCCGGCAGTCCCAACCTGGTCTCTGTGCCTGACAACGCTGGCGTGGCCGCGGTTACGGGACCGGGGTCGTATCCAGACGTTGTTACGAATCCGCCGCGAACCTACGAGCCAACTACCAACGGTGTGATCGGCGGCAGCTTCGGTCCGCTGCTGGGAAATCCCGCGCAGTTTACGGCTCCGGAAGGGCTTACGTACGGAGACGCGGGGAGAAATTTCCTGAACAATCCAAGCCGCCTTAACTTTGATATGTCCCTGCTGAAGAACGTGAAAATCAAAGAAGGCTACACGCTGCAATTCCGGCTGGAATCGTTCAATACTTTCAACCACACCCAGTTCCGGGTGTACGACCCCATGAACCCGGGCGATACCGGCAACAACGTAATTAATTGTTATGGTGGCGCGACGAATTCGGCGGGTGATCGTTCCTGCCTCGCGGGCAATTCGTTCCTGCATCCCGTAGACGCGCACCGGCCCAGAACGATTCAGATCGGCGTGAAGTTCATGTTTTAAGAAGGATTTCGGCCGGGACTTGAAGAATGCGGCACTCGGAGAAAAGAAACGTCCCATGAGATGGTCGAGAAGGGACACTGCCATGCGTGGAAACAAAATGGAGACGATTAATGGGTTTAGCGGGGTACCGGCGCGGAGCGAATTCAAGCCAAGAGATTAATCCCGCGACTGCTACGCGCGACGTCCGGCTGCGAAAGAGTCTCAGTAGGTTTCTGCTGCCGCGCCATTCCGTGTTCCTAGATCAAATGAACTGGTCCGCCCGGTGGCTGGAGACCGTGCGCCGTTATTCAAATTGCGCGCAGTTCGCTGTTCGGGAAAAAATGTACAGCCACCTGAACGGCGAATACCTAGGTGACGGCAAGAAACCGATCGATTATCTCGAATTTGGCGTCTACGAAGGGCGCAGTCTCGCGTACTGGACCGCTTTGAACGCTCATCCGGATAGCCGCTTCTTTGGCTTCGATTCGTTCGAAGGCCTGCCCGAAGGGTGGAACCGCGAGAATCCAGTCGGATCCTACAACGCTGAAGGAAAAATCCCGCAGATAGACGACTCACGTGTTCAGTTCGTCGTTGGCTGGTTTCAGAAGTCCTTGCCGCCATTCCTGGTTTCCCACCGACCGAAAAGTCCGCTCGTCCTTCATTGCGATGGCGACCTCTACTCGTCCACGCTGTGCTCCTTGGCCTCCATGGACCCATGGATAGTGCCGGGCACGCTCATTATCTTTGACGAGTTTTTCGATCCGGTGCACGAGTATCGTGCGTTAGAGGATTACGCCGCCGCCTACATGCGGAAGTATGAAGTGGTCGCTGCCACGCGGGATTTCGTCCAGGCGGCCATCAAGATCACCTAGTTACGCCCGACCACTCAGTACGCTGGGGGCAGCGTGCCCGCCCTACCCGCAGTTCAACGGTTCCACCACAAGAATTCCTTTGCACTCGCGAGCGTCCCGCCATCTTGCCGTCGAGATTTAATCCACGCATATGCGCTGCGGATGTCGCGCTCGGAGTTGGGTCCGCTGTTGCGGTAAGCTGCATCCCACAAAGTAAAGTCTCTATGACTTGCGCAAGACCGCTCAGGAAATGACCGATGACACGAAGGCACTAGCGCGAGGCCGCACTTCAAGTGTCGCGTTGCCCCTTAGAATTGCTTCGGAGCGGGATGAAGACGCGGCGTGAACAGACGCAAGGTCTTGACGAGAACTAAACGGATCGCGGTAAGTATCAGCTTTACATCCTCGGCGAAGCGGATGTTCTCGCAGTAGGCGAGGTCGGTCTCGAGTTTTGCTGGCAGGACAGTTGTGAGGTAAAACGCTTCTTTGTCGGGCTGGCTGGCGAGCAATTCCTCTTCATTTACGTGCGCATTGGTGGCTGGGCCGGTGACGCCGGGTTTCGCGAGCAGTATCCTTAGTTGTTGCTCCGTGTATTTCGCGGTGTATTCGGGCACCTCAGGTCGCGGCCCCACCAAGGACATGTGACCGGCCACCACGTTCATCAACTGAGGGAGTTCATCCACTTTCGACTTTCGCAGCCAATACCCGAGCGGCGTGATCCTAGGATCTCCGGCGGCGGTCAGGAGCGCGCCCTTGGCCGTGCTGTTCCCCCTCATGGAGCGAAATTTGAAAATGAGAAATAGTGTGCCAAACTGGCCCGTTCTCCGCTGTCGAAAAAACGCGGGCCCGGGGCTCGTCCAACGAACTGCCGCGGAGACCGCAATGAGCAGCGGCGACAACAGGACCAGCCCCACGGAAGCGAGCGCCAGATCGAGCCAGCGTTTGCCGGCTCGCTGGTAGAAGGTCTGACTCGCACGGGATTGCGAGACGGCGTCCACGGAGACGGAGCCGTACGGGCGAAACTCGGGACGTGCGACCAAATCGGACTCTTCTCTCATCTTTTGAATTTGCTCGCAATATCGTGAAGCGCTTCAATCACTCGATCGGACTCTTCGTCGCTCATCGCGGCAAAAAGCGGCAGCGATATCGCGCCTTGAAAGCGTTCTTCGGCGTAGGGAAACTGGCCGCGACGATAACCAAGCCCCTGATAAAGCGTGTGCCGATGCAACGGAATGAAATGCACGGAAGTTCCGATGCCTCGCAGTTTCAGTTCTTCGATCACGCGGTCCCGGTCAATGCACAGGTAAGCCGAGTTCGCTTCGATTACGTAAAGATGCCACGCGTGAGACAGGCCTTCCGGAACCACGGGAAGCTTGAATGCCTCCAGTTCCCGCAAGGCTGCGCTGTAACGCGCGGCCAGAGCGTTGCGCCGCGCGCACATGCGATCGCATTTCGCGAGCTGTGCGATGCCGATCGCAGCCTGCATGTCTGTCAGATTGTATTTGTAGCCCATTTCCAGAATGTCATAACGCCACGAACCTTCCGCTGTATAACGCTTCCATGCATCTTTGCTGATCCCGTGCAGGCTCAGCATCCGAATGCGTTCGGCATATTCCTGATTGGCTGTGGTGATCATGCCGCCTTCGCCGGTGGTCATCGTCTTCGTAGCGTAAAAGGAAAAGCAGGTGATATCGGCCAACGTGCCGACCATTTTGCCGCGATGCAGCGCGGGCAATGCGTGAGCCGCATCATCAACAATCTTGAGGCCGTGCCGCTGCGCGATATCTAGAATCGCGTCCATATCGCACGCATGACCCGCATAGTGCACGGGAATGATTGCCTTGGTGCGGCTGGTAATCGCTCGCTCAATCTGCTGCGGATCAATGTGAAACGTTCCGGGCGCGCAATCAACGAGTACCGGTCGCGCTTTGAAGTAGAGCACCACTTCCGCCGTGGAGGCGAAGGTCATCGTCGGAAGAATCACCTCCTCGGCTTCGCCAATGCCGATCGCTGCAAGCGCCAGGTTCAGCGCTGCGGTACACGAACTCAATGCCACGGCGTGTTCGCTGCCAATGTACTTCGCAAACGCCGCCTCGAACTCTCGTACGCGCGGGCCGGTGGTCAGCCATCCGCTTCGCAACACTTCCACAACCGCGTTGATTTCGTCCTCTTCGATCAACGCACGGCTGAAAGGCAGAAAATTGGTCGCAAGAACCGTCATCACACTGGCCTCCTGGGGAAATGCACTGCGGGTTCGAGCTAGAATTCCGACGCGTCGGCGCGAACTTCCTCGCGCGCGCGGTTTGGGCGCAGCTGCGCCACCCAATCACGAATTATAGTGGACCACTGCAGGTGTTTTTCGACGAAAGCGCGTCCGTTTCGGCCAAACTCCTGCGCTAATTTCGGATTCTCGATAAGTAGAAGAATCGCGCTAGCCAAGGCTTCCGGATTTTCGGGCGCCACCACAATTCCGGCCTTGGATTTTTCCACCAGGCGCGCGGTTTCGCCCTTCCCCACAAAAATCAATGCCTTCGCGGACGCCAGTACGGGAAAAATCTTCGAAGGCCGGGCTTCGTCATAGAGTGGAATCGGAAGCAACGATGCCAGCCCGCATTCGGCGATGGAAAAATAGGGTGGAAGCTTTTCGATTGGCACCGGATCGAGAAAAGTCACGTTGCCGAGCCGCATCTGCTGCCGCTGCTGCTGGAGCTCGGGTTTTGCCGAGCCATCTCCGACAAACAGAAAATGAATCTGGGTTTCGCTCGAGAGCAAGTTCGCGGCATCCAGCACGTAGTTGAGTCCGTGCGCGGTCCCCAGTGTCCCCGCCCACAGAATGATTTTCTTGCCCTCGAGGCCGAGCTTGCGCTTTAGAGCTTCGTCGGGGGCTCGCGATTGAAAGTGAGTGGTATCCACTCCGTTTGGGAGGAATAGGAGCTTATCGGCCGGAACTTCTTTTTCCTGCAGCAGGCGCTCACGCAGGCCATCCGTTACGGCATTCACACGCGCGGCTTTGCGGTAACTCCATTGCTCGAGCTTGAAGAGTAAGCGAATGAGAAGCCCGCGCTCCATAAAGCCGCCTTCCAGAATAATGTCCGGCCAAAGGTCAGCGACATTGAATATGTAAGGCACCTGCCACAAGAGGCCCGCGATATAGGCCGGAATGCTCAGCAGAATCGGCGGTGACTCGACAAAAATGAAATCTGGCTTTCGCGCTCGCAGCAACGCGAAGAGAGACGTGATCATGAACGATGAATAATTCAGCATGCGCGCGAAGCCACCGCCCATCGCGGCATAGATCCAGACGCGGTGCACGCGAATGCCGTCGCTTTCCTCGCGGCGATAAAAACATCCGCCGTAGCCGGGGAAAATGCGGCCGCGGGGATAATTCGGAAGCGCCGTCACCACTTCCACCTGATGCCCCAGGCGATGCAGTTCGGTTGCCGTCGAACGCAGCCGTGTTTGTGCGCCGCCGATCTCCGGAGGAAAATATTGAGTTAGGATCAGGAATTTCATTATTTGTCGTGCCGAATTGTTCAGGACACTTGATGCACTTGGGCCCAAAGTTCCAGCGAAACGGTGCGAAAGATTACGTCGGATGAAAGGGCGGTCGGGGCTTGGTGTAGGAATTTCTGGCACTCTTGCGAGAGTCTGCGCGGATCTAAAAATCGTTCCATGCGCAGCTTGGGCGCTTCCCACAGCGCGCGCTGGCCATTGCTGAGTCCCATGCGTACCCATTCCCGGTCCGGCGTGTCGAAGCCGAGTTTTGTTTTCCGCAGGCGGATTTTCTCCGGAAGTGTTCCGGTCATGGCGTCGCGAAGAATCCATTTGCTCCATCCATCACGCAATTTCAGCGATGGGGCGCAATTCACCGCAAATTCAACCAGTTTGTAATCGAGGAAGGGCAGGCGGGACTCGATCGAGTGCGCCATGGACATACGGTCCTCGTGATGCAACAGCGTGGGAATACTCGAATACGTTAAATCGGTTTTCTGACGCGCGGCGAGGCTGCTTTGCGCGCCCAATCCCGAAGAAGCCTGCTGAAAAGCGCTGCAGAATTCCGCGGGACTTACCCGCTCAGTCAGCGAAAATGGACCGCGCAGCAAGCCCGGCAGGTATTTCGTCGCGGACCCCAGCGACACATGAAAGCTGGTCCCGTTGCGCGCCCACAGCATCATTTCTCTGAATATTGTGGGGTCACCTTTGCGCAAAAGCTCCCAGAAATAAAAGTAGCGATACTTCTGGTAGCCGCAAAGAGTTTCGTCGCCGCCTTGACCGCCGAGGATTACAGGCACGCCATGGTTCTTGGCGTCCTCCATCACGCACCACTGCGGGAACGAACCCGTGCTCAAAATTGGTTCGTCCTGATGATAAATGAGCGATCGAATCGCTTTCCAGAAAGCGGGGCCTTGCGGATAGCTTTCGTGCCCAATGCCTGCGACGGAGGCAATGACTGCGGCAACATACTCGCGCTCGTTGATCGCTTTTTCTTCAAATGATGCGGAGAAGGTCTCGAATCGAGTTTCCGGGGCGACGCGCTTGGCTTGGCAGAACACAGCCGACGAATCCAGGCCTCCGCTCAGCGAAACACCCACTGGCACATCACTGCGCAGACGTAGCCGCACTGCGCTCTCAAAACGAGAGCGAAATTCTTCAACGGCATCCTCAACGCTGAGTTCCGGCAGCGGCTCAACGCGAAGTTCCCAATAGCGTTCGACGCTTGGGGTCAGCGGCCGCGAAAGATCCAACTTCAACCAATGACCCCCGGGCAACTGACGGATGCCTTGGAAGAATGTTTCCGCGGAAAAATCCAGCAGACCCCATTCCAGGTAATGATGCACGTTCTGCTGATTCGCGATGCGCGGCATGGCGGACGCCGCGAGAATTTGTTTTATCTCCGAAGCGAAATAGAAGGCGTTGCCATGGACCGCATAGTAGAAAGGCTTGACGCCGAAGCGGTCTCGAGCGCAAAACAGTCTCTGTTTCGCGCGATCCCAGAGCGCGAAGCTCCACATTCCGTTGAAACGATTCAGGCACTCGTCGCCCCATTCCTGGTAGGAACGCAGGATCACTTCCGTGTCGGTTCCCGTTCGAAAGCGATGGCCGCACCGTTCGAGCTCCGCGCGGATTTCCTTGTAGTTGTAAATTTCCCCGTTGAAAGTGATTGAATAGGAGCCGTCCGCGATTTCCATCGGCTGATTTCCAGCCGCGGAAATATCAAGAATTGCGAGGCGCCGGTTTCCCAGACCAACCACCGGACGCGATTTCGCCGGGAAACGATCTTCGTTGTGAACGATTTCGACTGGTTCATCCGCGCCGGGCTGCGCGTACGCAAATCCAAAACCGCTCGGCCCACGATAGCTGATCAAATGGGTCATCCCGATCAGCGCTTGCGGATCAAATCCATCACGCGCGATGATGCCGGCTATCCCGCACATATCGGTTTACCTAGTACAGAATAGAGGTCCACAAGTTTTTGAGCTTCCGTGTGCCAGGAATATTTTTTCAGCAGGAGCGCGCGGCCGCGACGGCCCATTTCTTCCGCTTCCTCGGGATGAGTCAAAACGTATTCGATCGCCTGCGCAAGCACGCGTGTGTCCAGCGGATCCACTAGCAGGCCGCAACCCGATGGTTCGACGATGCCACGCCAGAGCGGGAAGTCGGAGACAATCACCGGAATTCCCGCGCCCATGTACTCAAAAAATTTCTGAGGCAGCGAATCCAAGTAGCTCGGTATCGGATGCAGAATCATCAGGCCCGCGCGCGCGCTTTGCAAGATGCGGAAAGTGCCGGGCAGATCGAGCCTGCCGTGAAAATTCACGCGCCGCCAGCCCGGCTCGCCGTGAAGAGCTTCCAATTGCACGTTTCTGGGCACGGTTTGCCCGGCCAGCTCGAGCGTGGCGGGCAGCGAGGCGGGAAGCAGACCCATCGCCTGCACCATTTCTCGAATGCCGCGCTCGCCGGTTAGGCCGCCGACGTATGCGACGGCCTGTTTCCGCGCATCCCATGAGCCGAAACCATCTTGAGGAATCAGTTCTTCGGCATAAGGGAAGTTGTGCACAATCACCGTGCGCCCGTTGATTTCCCTGAAGCGGTCAGCGATGAAAGGCGTAACCGCCACCAACCCGGAAAAACGCCGGCACGCGGCACGTTCGAGCTGTTCCATCATCCAGGCGACTCCCTGCCGGGTCCAGCGCGGGAGGTATTCCTTGCTGAGGATATCCCTTGGGCAGTCCTCGTGCAGATCGTAGATTACGCTTTTGCCGCGCGCGCGGAGAAGCAGGCCGACGGGAATAAGCTCGGGGTCGTGAAAATGATAAATGTCGGCATTCTGTCTGAGGGCTTCACGATAGGTTCGCCACACGGCTCGGGTCATTCGCGCAAGCCTGGAGCGGTCCCGTGGAATCGATTTTATGTTTACCTGATCCACCACAACATCTTTGGAGTGCGGCCCGATACTGGTGACGTGGAAGCCCGCACGCGCGAGCGAGCGGCATTCCTTATGAAAAATCCGGCCGTCCATCGCGGAATGGACCGTCGTCATATGAACAACCTTAACTGCTGTCATCGAGAACCGCCTGAAGGTCTTCTGAGGTTCTAATCCGTTAATCAAAACCGCGGCACACCGAGCGCAAGAGGCTTTAGTTTCGAGCTGAAACCAGTAGCTCGCTCACAATTTTCGCCGCTGCTGTGCCGTCGCCATAAGGAGTTGAGGTGAGCCAATGCTGCGAGTGGCTGGCGGCGACGGCAGCTCGAATGGATTCGACGGTGCTGCTGCCGATTCGATTCGCGCCCACGGCCACGGTCTCCGGCCATTCGGTTTTATCGCGCAGGGTGACGCAGGGAACTTCCAGATAAAATGCGTCCTTCTGCACGCCGCCCGAGTCCGTGAGGATTTTGCAGGCGTGCATTTCGGCAGCGAGCATTTCCAGGTAGCCGAGCGGAGCAACCGTCCGTATATTCCCATTCAAGGAAGCGCGCAACGCTGCGACCATTTGTTGCGTGCGTGGATGAGCCGGAAACAGCACGGGCAGATCCAGCCCGCTGGCGGCGTCCAGAATTCGCCGGAACTGCGCCACTTCATCGGTATTCTCGGCGCGGTGAATCGTCAAAAGATAATACTGTTTGCTTGTGAGATTGAATCGCTCGAGCATTGGCCCCGCGCATTGTTCCGCCAGACGCCGGTTCTGCAGCAAGGCGTCGTACATAACATCGCCAACCATCGCGACGCGGCGGGCATGCGGATCGTTTTCCCGGCCCAGTCCTTCCTTCTTGAGATTTTCAACGGCTCGTTCTGACGGTGCCAGCAGCAGCCGGCTCAAATGATCCGAAACGATGCGGTTCTGTTCCTCCGGCTCCGTATCCCCGCTGCGGCAGCCTGCTTCCACGTGAGCTACGGGCAGCTTCAGACGCGCGGCGAGCAGCGCGCCCGCGAGCGTCGAGTTCGTATCTCCGTAAATGATGATCCAATCAGGCCTTTCGGTAGCTAATATGGGCTCGATGCGTTCGAGCATGCGCGCAATCTGCGTGCCGTGCGTCCCGGATCCAACGGCCAGGTTGTACCGCGGTTCTGGAATGTCCATTTGAGAGAAAAATAATTCGGCCAACTCGCGGTCGTAGTGCTGGCCCGTATGGATGATGCTGTGCTCGATCGGCAAGGATCCGAGTTGCCTATTGTGCGCCTCGATAGCGCGGCACACCGGGGCCAACTTCACAAATTGCGGCCGCGCGCCAACGATGCTCGTCCAGCGGACTCCAGCGGCGTGTTCAGCACACATCGAAGCGCCTGTCGGAATCCGCTTCCCAATTGTAGTTGTCGGTTCCGGCGAGTTCGTCCAGCAGCGTCTGGTAAGCCTGTAGAAAACCTCGATGGACAATTCTGGTGTTGTGCCACAACAAAGTAAAAACTCCCCCAACCGCGCGGCAGTGCTCCACAAGCTCCCGCAGCTTCACGAGAGTTCCGGCCGGCCCCAACTTTTGATGCGAATAAAACGTCTCATCCATGGCCAGAAGTGGAATCTCCAAAAGGTTGGCTTCGCGATGCTCTGCCAAAATCCACGGCCGAAAAGGGTAACAAGTGCCGGCGCGAAATCCGATGCGGTCGGCAAAACCCACCGAGGAATCGTACGCGAGGCCCAGAGCTTCCCACTCGATCCACAGCTGAGGGTTCCAGCGCAAAAAATCCTGACGGCCGCCAAGCTGGCGCTTGCCAAACAATTCCTGGAGCGCCGAAACTTCAGCCGCTAACGTTTCCCGCGATTGATAGGAATCGTATCCGGGATGGATTCCAAGTTCGACGCCCTGAGCGCGAAAATCTTCGATCATCGTTCTGACAGCGCGGTGCCGGAGATCGTACCCAGTATCATTCCGCCCCCGCGCGCTGGCCTTCCAATACACCGCCGGTTTTATTCCACGCTCGATCGAAAGCGCGACGATCAGGCGCATCAGGCGCTGATAGCTTGTCTCGATATTCACGACAGGCGCCAGCAGATCGCGCAGAGCCCACGCCGGGTGACCTCTGCGTACAGCGTGGCCGATTGTGCCGCGCAAGGTGAACGGCAAGCCGATCTCGTCCACATCGTGGCTGAGCTTGACGCGCAGTCGTCGTTCCTGAGGCGTCCATCGCGGCAGCAAATGTGAAAGCGCCTGCTCAAAGCCCAGGCCCAATTCATCGATGACCGGACGGTCGAGAAATCGGTCGTGCCAAGCAACGCCGGAAAGGGCCGAAAAACGGCCGTATTCGTCCTTGGGCGACGGCAGAGTTTCCTCGAAACGTCCTAGCGTGAGCATCGTAGAAGCCAGCAGGTCCACCGGGCACTCGACGCAATTGTTGTCTACAATCGAAAAAAGGCCGCCTATTTCCTCTTTGTCGATCGAAGAAAATGGAACGCGGAAGTCGGGTACCAGCGCAGAAATCTTTACAGGACGGCGCATCCATGAGGCTCGAGATGTTCGAAATACCCCGGCGCGAATCTGCTGCCAGAATTCCGGCGTCGCCTGAGAAAAACGAATCCGTTTATCAGTGCCCGGCTCGACGAACACATTGACGAATCCCGCGGCGCCAAATTCCATCCGCCAGCAGCGATAGAAATCGGCGGACACGCCTGCGCGCCGCGCCAGCTCCTTCAGCGCGTAAGCCGCCGCGGCGCGAGGGAACTCCGGGATTTCTTGTGCGCGAACTGTAGCTGAGGATGCGCTTGTCATTGAATGGCGGCGTTATTGAACGGGAGTTTGCATCGCGCCAGACTTCGCTTTACGGATGGTAGCGTCAAAGCGCGGCGCGTAGTTGTGATTGAACGCGTAGTAACCCTGATCGCCCGAGCCGTAAATCCAGTTGTAACGGTAAGTGCGCAGCAGCAGCTGCAGGTATGGTTCGAGATCTTCCACCGTCGCAGCGTCAGAATCTGGACAAATGCTTTTTCTGCCGTCTTGATCTTGCCAGAGCGTCATTGTTCCGCCGAGCTCGAGGATCCCGTTATATTTTTGCAGGTACGGCGCAAAGCCGGCAGCCCGCTCTTTGATCTGCTGCTGAAAATGCCTCAGCGTGGGCTCGCAATAACCCAGCCCGGCTTCACCGCCTGACAGCACCTTCAACCGGAAATGCTTTTTCTGAATTTCTTCCAGCAGGCCCATCGCTACATAAGCAGGCGACATTAGATAAGGCTGCGCGCCCGCCCGCCCCTCCTGCGGAATTCCGAGGCCGGTGAACAGAAACCACAACGTCGCGTCCGGGTACTGCGCAGCGGCAGCATCGGCCATGCGCGCACCGAGTTCTCGCAACAGCTGCTCCGTTTGCTCCGTGGTCTTGCCTAACTGCCGGGCCAGCTCTGCCGGATTGTATTCCTTGTAGTTGTTGTAAAACTCCACGTCGCAGACGATCCCAGGGACATGCGAATCACGCGCGGCGGCCAAGGAATTGGCCCATACCTGGAGAAATGCGCTACGCGCTCCCGTTTTGTCTTCAAGATCGGCCCCTTGGATCTGATGGAAGTAAGGGCCCGTGGTGTAAGGATTTTTCTGTGCGTCGTCCACCGCGACAATGCGATTCAGATACACCCAGGGCCAGATATCCTTCTTGGTGATTTTCTTCCAGCCGGCGATGTGTGCGTCTATATCGACGACGGCGGGAGCCGGCTTCGTGTCGTAGTTCCATGAGAAGGCGACCGCGAGCGCGTCGTAGGGCGATTGATCGAATTGGACGAGCATTTCCGGCTTCAATTTTTCGGCTAGGGCTGTGTTCACCAACATCAGATAGTGATCGCCCATGGAATTGTTAGCGGTGCGCTTGTCTTCGCGCATCAATTCCGGCTGCGCGTTTGTTACCGCCGCGAAGCCACCGGCGAGCGATGACAGCCAGCCCGCTATAAACAACGCCGCCACGAATGAGGCGATCGCACGCCAGCCAATCATTTTCAGCGAATTGGCCCACTTCATGACGATGCAGTCTGCACTGGTCACTGCGCGCCCAGAATTTCTTCCAAACGCATGCGAATCTTGCCCCGGAGTTGCCTTGGCAGATAGCCGCCTTCCGCAATGGCCGCAACGCCACCGCTATTTAGCGGGAGAAGTTTTTGTTGATCGAGCGCGTAAAGCCGAGCGATCTCGTCGCGCGCATCCGCCGCGGAGCGTGTCTGTGTGCAACCGGGAAATGCGTAAGTCCACAAGACGTGGCGTCCGTGGCCGAGCGCCTCCAGCACCATCCAGGAAAGTCCGTCGTGGCGCACCGGCCGCCAGACTACCGTCGCGCGCTCGAAGAACTCCCGTAGATCGAGGATGCGTCCGTGCACTCGCAGATTAGCAGGCGGATCTTCGATCGTGCCTTCCAACAGCCCCACAAGCTCAAATGGAATATACGGAAGTTCTCTGGCCACTTCGAGAATTCGATCCAGACCATACAGGGCGCCTCGAGTGACAGCCGGCATGTACACGAGAACGGAAAATCGGGAAGGAAGAGTGGAAGGACGCTCCGGAACGGAAGGCGACGGCAGCGGCACCAGGCGGCAGGTGACGCCGAGAGTCGCGGCTTCACGAACCAACCACTCAGAGACGGCCCAATGTTCCACGTTTTCCAGAATCCAGGGATCCGCGGCTGAGGGAAAACCCTTTAGTTGTTCGTCCAGCACGTCACTCCCGGTCCAGTGCATCACGATTTTTCTCTTGCGCATCAGCTTGGCGGCCAGCAGAAATTTTCCGGCAGTGACGCGGCCGCCGATCTGATATGCGACGTCGCAGGCACGAAGTTCACGTGCGATCTGGCTCAAGTTTCGAATTCCTGCGTCGGGGTAGTAGCGAAACCTCCACCCATCGCCATCCATGAGCTGAGCAAACACCGTTCCCGCGTGAACGTCGCCGTGCACCAACACGCGTCGCTGCGGCGGCTCCGCGGATTCGCGCTCCATCGGTTTCGTATGCTGACGCGCGGCCAACGGGCGCCAGTCTCCACGCACCGGTTGTGAATCGATGTTTTCCTGGCGGATCATTTCCGGGGTTTAAATGGGCGGCGGGTTCAGGAAAAGCGAAGGATTCAAACCGCGAGCGCCACCTTGGCTTTCTCGATGATTTTGTTGCCAAGAAATCGAAAGTTCACAGGATTGCCGATGCTGTTATGGCGCAGCACTTTAAAGATGCGGAAGAAACGGTCTGGCTTTCCGTCCGTTGGCGCTTGAAATCTTCCGTTCACCGTCAGCGTCTCGCCGCCCCAATCCGTGATCATGCAGTTCAGCAGCGATCCGGAAGAGGCAATAATGTCCGGCTGTTTTCCGGAAACCTGCGACCAACCGTGGCGAAAGGAGAGCTCAACGTCGAAGCCTAGATCGGAGAGTCGCACCACCGCAGGGGTGAACGTATTTAGAATGGCGCGATTGTTGTTAGCGGCGCACTTGGTGAACATGGCAGTGGCCGCCGCACGGAGCCTGGTGATGTCCACAGGATCAGTGGTCACCGGCGGCGCGGCCAAAATCCGCTCGTAGTCGAGGTCGTAACTGCGAATCGCGTCACTGGAATCGTGCGCCGTACCGACTTGCCAGCGATCCTTCGGGTACAGCACGATCGTGGGAATTTGTAATTCGGTTTCCGTATATTCACACGCGTCGCCGATGCGGTGCATGCTGGAATTCATATAGAAATTCTCAGCGTGACAAAAATACACGAAGCTGGCGAAAGGAATGAACTGCGCCGGCGTGAAAAGGCGAATTTGGCGGGCCATTTCCGCGCGTTTGCGCTGCACGTGTTTTTTGTGAGACTCGAGGTCGTCCGGATTGCCAATCCAATTGGCAAAGGAAAATTGCGATAGCAGCAGGTCAACGGGCCCGTTTGCTTTTCGGATCGTTTCCATGTCGCTGGTGCGGTCGAACACGCAATCATTCATGTTCAACAGCGTTTTCCCTTCGGCCTGGATGGACATCCAGGAATCAATCAAGTCCTGCATGCCGGAAAGCATTGTGACACCTTCGGCGATCTCCACCTTCTGAAGATGGGGCAACTCCTGAATCTTGAAACCCAGCGACTGGCACAGCTTGACCACGCGTTTGTCGCGGGTCTCGTGAAACAGAACCGTGATCCTGCGCCGGTGTTCTTCTGGGATTTTCTTCAGATTCGGCGGGTTGAAGTGATCGGGATGCTCGTGAGAGAACCAAATATGAGTAATGGTGGAAAACTCGTCGTAACTCATGCGCGTTGGCGAGAGCAGCCGCCAAGCATTGTCAAAGATCGTGCCCTCCAGCCACGGATCGCAAAGCAAACGTATGTTTCCGGATTCCAGGATGAACGACGCGTGATTCACCCACTCGATCCACATAGAGCATCCCCTCCGTCAGAGATCGCCCACAGAACGATCGCGCGTGGCGACCTCGGCTGCGCGCGCCTTAATCATTCAGCTCCGAGGCGCTCAGGTTGGAAGAACTCGCTTGAGTTGTCTGCGGGGCCGCTCTGCGAACGCCCATGCGAGGCGCGTTAATGATCTCTGCCCAACGCCTCCGCAACTCAGCACGGACCTTTTCCGAAGTATAACTGCGAGCCACAACCTCAATTCCGAGATCGTTTCGTTTCAATCGTCCGGCGTTATGAAGGGCCAATAGCTTTTCAATCGCCGCGCGAGCCGCCGCCGGTCCGGTCACATGCGTGCACGCTGCAAAAGGATAGCTGTAGAGCACATGTCGCCCCTGCGCCAGGGCCTCCAACACCATGAAAGAAATTCCTCCGTCGTGACGTACCGGTCTCCAAACCACGCTGGCGCGTTCGAGGAAAGGGGTCATCGGCACTCGGGGGAAAACTTTCAGGTTGGGCGGTGCGTTTGGGACGTGACCCTCCTCGACGCCAACGAGGTTAAATTGCACGAGGGGAAGCGTGTGCGCGACTTCCAGCATCTGATCCAAACCGTACAACTTGCCCTTTACGACCGACGGCATGTAGGTGAGCACCGAAAAGTTTTCAGGCAGCGGCTTCGGTGCCGCAACGGGCTCTACAAACGACGCCTGAACGTATTCGCAGCGCAACCCGAGCGCGCGCACCTCGTCCGCCAGGGTCGGAGACACGGCCCAATGAACTTTTGCGGCGATCCACGGCTCAATCCGTTTGGTCTTGAGTTGCTGTTGTGCGAACAGGACGTCACTGCCGCACCAGAGCAGCACGACATTGCTCTTGCCCAAATATCGCGCCGCCCACAGAAATTTTCCAAACGTCACGCGACCGCCCCAGGTGTACGCCAAATCGCACCTGCGCAAGTCGTTGACCAGAGTCGCTAGCCCCACCGGACTGTACGAGCAATGGCGTACATCCCACTGTTCGTTCCCGAGCAGGCCGGGCAGCCTCTCGCAGAAACCGTATAAACCATGAACCACCACCCGATACGGTCGGGAGGAACCCAAACCTAAGGACCGTGACATTTTCCCTCGAAGAGCAGACTTGTATCACAATTCAGCGACGGCCAATGTGCGTCCGGTCACTCAGGTTGCTGCACGAAAGTGATCAACCCGTCGTACACACGCACCAGCGCGCGCCGAACTTCGGCGTCGAGGGTCCAGCGCACCTTTTCCAGCGCGTCGGTACTCGCCATCGATGTTTTCTCGGCCCTCGCCAACTCGCATTTCGCTTGCTCGAGTCCAGAAAGATAAATGGGCAGCAGATCCTCTCGGCTCATACGTGTTTTCTCCCTCACCAGCTTGCTCATCTTGAGATCAGGTATTTGCAACAGGAATATCTAGTCTTCGCCGGCGGTGGCCGCCATTGCACCCGGGAAAGCCGTGCGTGGGTTGAGGTTTGCCGGCAGAACCGAACCAAGCACGTCGCCCGTGAGTGCGTAGCAGCTGCCGCATTCCACGCACGAGCCGACACCGTCCGAAAGATCCAGAGGCACGCCGCAGCGGCAGACCCAGCCGATCAGTCGTGCGGGAACTCCAACGACGAGGGCGTGATCGGGCACATCGTGGGTCACCACGGCGCCCGCGCCCACCAGCGCGTAATGACCGATCGTGACGCCGCAAACGATTGTCGAGTTCGCGCCGAGCGAGGCGCCGCGTTTCACCAGCGTCCGCTGGTACGCCGATTTTCGATTTACGTGGCTGCGGGGCGTCATCACGTTGGTAAACACCATCGAGGGGCCGCAAAATACGTCATCCTCGAGCTCCACGCCCGTGTACAAGGAAACGTTATTTTGAATCTTCACGTTGTCGCCAATCCGCACGCCGCTGGCGACGTTGACGTTTTGGCCTAAAACGCACTTACGCCCGATGCTGCAATTCGCCATCACGTGCGAAAAATGCCAGATCTTCGTTCCTTCGCCGATTTCGCATGGCTCATCCACCACTGCGGTGGGATCGGAAAAATACCGTCGCTCGGTTCTCTTTTCGAATGAGACCGGTTGACCATGATTCCGAATCGACTGGCCGGCCGCGTGGAGCACCTCGAGCACCTGCAATCCATTTTGGCCATCGGTGCGGGGTGTCGTCCTGTCGCGAACACATTCCAGAAAGTGCAGGCACTCGGTGCGCAGCGGCTCTTCCTTTCCCAGGACAACTACCTCACCTTCGGCCTTGCGTGCGATCGGCACGCGATTGACCCAGTCAATGCGATGAGGATACAGAACCAGTTTGGTTTCGTTCTGGGTGTCGTCAAACACGGCCATCTTGCGGTCCCCAACGATGACCAGCTTTTGTTCCTTGAACGGATGCAGCCAGCTAACGAAAATGTGGGCGCTTACTCCGCTGGCAAAACTCAGCACGGTCAGTGTGACGTCGGCGATTGAATGGTTCAGGTAACTGGCGCCTTGCGCGGACACGCGGGTCGGTTTTTCGTCGAGCAGATGAAGGATCGCGGAAATATCATGCGGAGCGAAACTCCACAAAATGTCTTCTTCAGTCCGAAGTTTTCCAAGGTTCAGCCGGGATGAGCTGATGTACTCGATTCTTCCCAGTTCGCCCGCCCGCAACAAGCGCCGCAATTCCACAACGGCGGGATGATAGTGAAGAATATGCCCGACCATCAGAATTCGCGCATGCTTTTGGGCCAGCGCTACGAGCTGCTCGCCTTCATCCGTGCGTAGGGCCAGCGGCTTTTCGACGAATACATCCTTTCCTGCCAGGAGCGCTCGTCGGGCAAGATCAAAGTGCTCAACCGCGGGAGCCGCGATTGCGATGGCTTGGATCTGCGGCATGCTCAGCAAATCGTCGAAACGATCAGTCGCCGCTACCGAATAGGTCTGGCGCATCTCTTCGCGACGTGCCGTGTCCACATCGCAAATTGCTTCCAGGCTGCCTAGTTCGTGGAAATTGCGGACTAGGTTTCTGCCCCAATAACCGCAACCCACTACTCCTACGCGCGGAATCTGCCCATTCATCATCGGGTCCCCTTGGTTCGTCATCTCGTGCGCACTCATGCCATTTCGGCCGCTATTGGTGACGGCGACGGCGCTAATTCTTTTTCAAATAGAAATCGGCGATTGCACCAACGACCGATTCTTGTTGCGATTGCGTCAGTTCCGGATACACGGGCAGAGCGAGAGCTTCCTGGCTCACCATTTCCGCCTGCGGAAAATCGCCTATCCGGTGGCCCAAATAGGCAAAGGCCGGCTGCAGATGAAGAGGCAAAGGGTAGTAGATTTCCGTGGGGATGCCTGCCGCAGCAAGAAATTCGCGAAGTTCGTTGCGCTTGCTGCAGCGGATCGAAAATTGGTTATAGACATGCTCGAAATCCCCGGACGGAGCATTGGGAACGCGTACAAACTCGACCAACGCGCTTTTTCTGAATAGTTCCCGGTAATGTTCGGCGCGCTGCTGCCTGCCGCGCGTCCAATCCCTCAAATGGCGGAGCTTTACGCGAAGGATTGCAGCCTGCAGACTGTCTAACCGGCTGTTGGTTCCCAGAATTTCGTGATGATACTTTTTCTTGCTGCCATGAACCCTGAGCAGGCGCAAGCGATCCGCGAGATCGGCGTCTTCGGTGGTAATCAAACCGCCATCGCCGGCCCCGCCTAAATTCTTGGAAGGAAAGAAACTCAAGCATCCAAATGTGCCGATCGTGCCGACAAAGCGTTCGTGATAGCGCGCCATAATCGCTTGTGCGGCATCCTCGATGACCGCCAGATTTCTTGCCTTTGCCAAACTTACGACCGGTTCCAGGTCGGCGGCCAGTCCAAACAGATGAACGGGCATGATTGCCCGCGTTCTTGGCGTAATCGCTGCTTCAATCTTTGCCGGATCGATATTGAAAGTTGCGGGATCGATGTCCACGAACACCGGCTTCGCACCGAGCCGGGCGACGGCGCCGCCCGTAGCTACAAACGTAAACGGGGAAGTGATGACTTCGTCGTTCTGGCCGATTCCAAGCGCCATCATGGCCAATAGCAGAGCGTCGGACCCGGATGCGCACGCCACCGCATGCTTCGCGACAAGCATGGCGGCAGTCTCCTCCTCGAACAGTCGAACTTCTTTTCCCAGGATGAACTGCTGGCTTTCCATCACCTCAGTTATTGCTTGCATCACTTCGTCGCGGATACTTGCGAACTGGGCCTTCAAGTCCAAAAAATCAAACGCATGTGGTACGGGAGCGTGAGCCGCCGAACGTGCAGCGGCGTGCGCTTCGGATTTCGCGGGAATCGACGTTGCGGAAGAAAGCATTCGAAAGTCTCCGTCAGGGTGGATTTTACTGGTATGCAAGCAAACGGCGAGATCAGGGGCTGACGCCAGCGGCGCGATATCCCAATCCATAGATCGCGACGCCCTGCGCCGCGGCCATGGCGAGTTCGAACATCACCTTCAGGGTCCGTTTCGCGCCGCTTTCCGGAATGTAAAGAATGTCGTTCGGAGCAAGCAGCATGTCCGTGCTCTTTCCGGATAACATCTGGGAAATGTCCACGACAACTTGTTGATGCGCGGTGTCGCTGGTGGATTGGCGAATAATCAAGGCGCGGTTCGTGGCCGCTACTCGCGTGGACCCCTGCGCCATCGCGAGCGCCTGGATCACCGAGATTCCCGCGCTGGGATCTGGCATCGGGAAGCCGCCCGGCTTCACCACCGCGCCTACGACGTAAACGACCTCCGCCGCCGATACGCTGATTACATCGCCGTTTTGCACTTCCGCATTCGCGTTCAAATCCTGGCCTTTCACCAGCCCATTCATGTCAATAATCTGCACCGAACCGACGCGAGTGCCGGTAGCTTCGGCACTGGCGGCGCCGCGGATGATTGTCACGGTATTTCCCGCACCGGGCAGCGCCCCACCCGCTGCCGAAAGGGCGTCGAGCACGGTGGTGCGTTTCGCGATGGGATACACGGCCGGCTTTGCCACCGCGCCAAGAACGGTCACGGTGCGCCCGCGATACTCGTCAACGAATACGGTCACCTTGGGGTCGCGCAATTGCTTTGCATCAATCAGCGACTGCCGTATGGCTTGCGATAGTTCGATCGGGGTTAGTCCATCGGCTTGTATGGGCGAAGAAACCGCAACGATTTGAATGACTCCAGAATCCGTCACGCGGAATTTCCCACCGAATTCCGGCGTATCCGCAACGGTCACAGACAAGACGTCCCCGGGACCGATTTTGTAGTCCTCGGTGGGAATGATGGACGAAGCGGCAGGCTTCGTAGCCGCTTGTTGGTCCTGCGCGGTCGTTTCTTGGGAGCTATTTTGTGCCGACGCGCTTCCGCAAAAAGCCAGACTCGACGCAAGCATCCACGCGCATAGATTGCGAAAGATCGTTGTTCCGGCATTGCGTCTTGTAACGCTCATAGCATGTGACCTGTTCTACCGAGAGTGAAATCCACAAACACTGAAATTGGCGACCGCAGCACCACGTGACGGACCACTACGCGTGCGCCCCCTTTGATTTGTCGGATTGCGAAGAAACGGCTGTGGTCGCAAGCGCCGTCTGCCCGTACCGATGATAGTGATCTTCACTATTTCTCTTGCTGTAGCCGTAGTTGTAGTAGTGATAATCGGCGGAACCCAGATCGATATCGTTCAGCACGACACCTGCAATGGGAGCGCGCACTTCATCCAGAATCTGAACGCAGCGAGTAATCGAGCGCCGGGTCGTAAGCCCGTAGCGCGCCACCAGAACCACCACATCCGCAAGAGACGACAACACGCGTGCGTCGGAAAAATGAATCACGGGCGGAGAATCAATCACCACGAAATCGAATTTATCTCGCAGCGCTATCATCACGGCCTGCATCTGCTCCGATGCGATCAGATCTGCGGGGTTGGGAGGCAGCGCTCCTACGGGAAGAATCGAAAGGTTCGGGAAATCCGGCACGCGGACTAACGCTTCATCAACCGGCAAGGTGCCGGCGAGCACGTGGCTCAATCCTGCCTTGGTGCGAAGATGAATAGCGTCTCCCACCATCGCTTCGCGCATATCGCCGTCAATCAAACAAGTCGTCGCGGTTCGCGCCATCACCATCGCCAGGTTCATCGCCACCGTAGTTTTGCCTTCCCCCGCCAGCGGCGAAGTAATCAGCACAACGCGCGGCGGCGCGCCTGGTCGGGAAAGCATCAGTCCCGTGCGGAGATCCCTGATGGCCTCGGCCTCCGCGGTGTACGTGCCGTTTGCGAGGATCGGCGGCAGCGGTCCCTTGTCTTGCTCGAATGCGCCCAGCTTCAAAGATTTCGGCGCCGTCGTTCCGCGATGCTCGCCAGCGATACGGTTTAGGCGAATGCTTGGAATCATGGCCAGGGAAGCCAGACCGACGCATTCCTTAATGTCATCCGGAGTGCGGATCGTGTTGATAAAGCTCTCCCGAACGAAGGCGAGGACCAGTCCCAGCAAGCAGCTGAGCATCGCGCCGATGGCAATGATGAGTTTTCGGTTCGGGCTCGTGGCGCGGCGAAGCTCAGGCGCCAAGTCCACGATGTGAATGTTACTGGAGCCCAATCCCGCGTAAATTCCGGCTTCTTTCAAGCGCGACTGCAGGGTGTTGTAAAGTTCCGCGCTGGAGGCCGCCTCGTTGCGCAACACGCGGTACTCGACCAGGTGCGAACTCGCGTCGCCCATTCGCTCCTTGAGCTTGTTCGTGGCGTCGAGCGCCATCTCTTCGCGAGCGCGGGATGCCGCATAGCTGGTGCGCACACGATTGATGACGCGCGCCCGTTCCGCTTCCACTTGCGCCGCAAGTTCGTTCGACTGGTCTTCCAGTTTTTTGACGTTCGAGTTCTCATCGCCGTAAATGGCGCGTGCTTGCGCCAGCGCGGCGCGCGAGTCGGCATAGTGGGTCATCAGATTCTGATACAGAGCGTCGTCGCGAACCGCCGGAATCGATTCAGACTGGCCCAGATCAATCATGCGGACGTATGCTTCGGCTTCAATGCGGTTAGCCTGAGCGTCGCTATAGGCGCGGTTGACGTCTCCCATGAGCTGCGTCAACGGCGCATCGGGATCTTCCGCTTCCACAAAACCATGCTTCTTCTGATAGTCGGAAACTGCCTGGTTTGCTTCCTGGACTTTCTCCCGCAGGTCGTTCAATTGTGTCGAAAGCCACTCCGAAGCGCGCATCGTCGTCGTGTATCGGTTCCGATAGTTCTGATCGATGAATTTCGTGACCAGAGTATTCGTGACCAGTTGTGCCAGCGCCGGATCGTGGCTCGAATAGCTGACCTCAACCAGCCGGCTGTTGCGGACCGGGCTCACCGAAAGCTGATTGTGAAAGACGCCAAGCGCGATGGATTCCAGTGGCGTGCGGTCAGCCAGATTCAGCTGGTCTTGCAAGTAGGCGCCGTCGTTTGCGGAGCGATTCAAGGATTGCGCGAGCGACTCTTGCACGCCGCCGTACTTCGCCAAATCCTTCTTGCTTACGAACTCGGGGTTACGGTCGAGATGCAGCGTGCGAATCACGCTAACTCCCAGAGCATCGCTCTGCAGAATTTGCGCTTGCGTTTCCAGGTAGTCGCCATTGTCCGGCTGATTCGACTGTTCGATTTCCGGCAGCGTCTTTATGCCGCTACTGAGCGGATCGATTTCCAGTTGCGCGACGGGCTGATACGAATCGCGAATCGAAAATGCGCAGGCGATAATCGCAAGTGTCATCAGCGCCGCAAAGATCAACGCGAATCGGCGATTTTTGCGAAGTACGCGCGCAGCTTGCTCCCAGGTGAACAGGACATCGGCTGGGCTTGGTTGAACTGGGACGAGCGACGACCACTGCGCGAGTTTCGTCGGATCGTCTTGCGGTGGCTCAAAGTTGTGATTTATTTTCATTCTTCGTTTGTTCTGGCGCAGTCGCGGGAAACGCGGTCGGCGCAATGCCCGGCCCGCTAAGCGATCTGCTGCACTGCGCTGAAAGAAACTCCCGAGTTCGGGCTGGCGCCGACGCGCTCCAAGACCGAATGGTCCACTTCGACTGCGACTGCCTTCTGTAATAACTCGACGGAAACCACTACCCGATATCGGTTCTTGACCTTGACCAGAATTCCTTCGGCGCCCGCCAGCGGCCCAACACACACGCGAACCCTGTCGCCACATTTAAGGAACGGATGAGGCGCGACCCGCGTCCGGTCTGTCGTCACCCTGCGCACCAGATCGAGATCACCGTCGGGAATCGACGTGGCGCGCCCCGCATTTCCCACTAGCCCAAATACACCTGGCGTGCGCAAAATCTCCAGCTTGCGTTCGAGATCGGTGCGCAAAAAAATGTAGCAAGGGAAAAGGGGCAGTGTGACCATCTGGGTGCGGTCCTTCCAACGGTGCGCCGCAACGTAAACCGGAAAGAAAACCTCAAAGCCCTTGTTCTTGAAAGAATCGGCAACTCTTTTTTCATGTTGATGCTTGGTGTAGGCGGCGTACCAATCGCCTGGTCCTAACTGTGCAGGAGGAACCGCGCCCGTCTGGCAACTGTACATACAGCTCCGCCCTCTGGCTTACAGGCTAGTTCCCGTAAGTCTCCCAAGAGTTGTTCACTCAGCATCTCTTGGTTCAATATTTGAGCCTAAATCGGAACGCTGTGAGTTTTCAAAAAGCTTCCGTCCACAACTCAGCCCGGCTCTGCGCTTCCGCCGTTCGCTGCGAACTCCGCAGCCGGCAAAGCCAATTTGACTTCTTCCTGAACTCTGAAGGGTCGGGTTGGCGCGACGATCGGTTCGCAAAGTGCAACGTACCGATAAGACGCATCTCGTGGATACGCGTTGGTTGTTAGCGCGAGATGAAAGGACCGTGAAAACTAAGTGTCGCAACGCTCAGAGCGTTCACACGGCGTTGTTAATTCGGAGCAAGTCTACTTTAACTTTGGAAATACGCACGTCTGACGGGCGAAACAGAGCCGCGCTCAAACAAATATCGTCGCCAAACATCGAACAGATTTTCCACACCGCGAATCGAATTTCATCAATTTGTCATAATGCGCTAACAGAAGGGCTGTGATTTTGGCCTTACGCTGGTGGGCCTCACGGATCGCTAAGGAGCATTCCCACTGGCGGACACCATCACCCTAAATCCAGCCCGCGATTTCGCTCGCGGTTTGCATATACCGCGCGCAAGACTGGCCCAAGTGTCGGCCGAAATCGCGATGATCGCGCTGATTTGCGCAAGCGTGTTGGCGCCTCCGATTCGCTTCAGCGATAACTTTCCGTATGTAAGAGCCGAACAGATCCTGCTTGCGACCGTTTTCGTCGGATATGCTTGGTTCTCGCTGGCCGGATACGCACGCAAAATCCATTTCAACGGAATGTTCGTTATTGGAACCTTGTACGCGTTCTGCATAGCCCTCTCCACTTGGTACGGCGCGGATATGCTTCATCACCAGGTGATCCTCCGCGACTTCTACGAGATTCCCAAGGTTCTTTTCCCTGTCCTTTTCTTCACGGTGGCCTATGAGGCCGAGTTGTCGGAAGAATCCCTGCGCATGCTGCTGAAGTGCTTCGGTGTGGCTGCTTTTTTGGTGTGCTTTTACGCCTGGAGCCAATTTGCCAATCTGGGGTTCACTTACCGGCTGAATGGCTTCTACTCCGGCGGCGAACACATTGACTTGCTACTCACCAATGTTGGCCGCGTGTATTCGACCATGGCCAATCCCAATGTGCTCGGCGAACTTATGAGCTGGTGCCTGGTCGCGTTTACGATGGCCGCGCTGTCGGGCGTGGGCAATCGCATCTGGAATATTGTTCTGGCCTTTGCGTGCTTGGTCACGCTGGCTATGACGGCTTCGCGCTACGGCCTGATCACCGCGTCTTTGGGGATTCTCTTGATCTTTGTATTTCCTTCCCGGTCTGGGCGGCGCCGCACCACGCAATTGGTTCTCCTCATGGTCCTATTGCCGGTGTTCGCTCTGACCTTCAAAGCCGTAGCTACGGCTAATCGCAGCGGCATTCAACGCATCCAGACTCTGAAAGATCCCCTGCATACGGATTCCTTGCAAGGCCGTCTCGACGTGCGCTGGGTTGACGCCACCCAAGACATTGCGCGCTCGCCATGGATTGGAAACGGATCGGCCAAGGCATTTTTCGGCGATATCATTACGGACTCGGAATATCTGGACATGCTGAAGCAGTTTGGCATCGTCGGCTTTTCGGTGTACCTGGCTTATTACTTCTTTCCGTTGTATCTCTCATGGAAGGGGTTAAAGGCTGGTCAACGAACCGGTCCCATATTTGAAGAGCGGATGCCCGCGACTCTGCTGACGATACGATTGAGTTTTGTAATGATCATTTTGGCGCTCGCCATGAGCATTGGCGAGGCGACGTTCGAGAATCTGCTGCTCCAGGGTTTTCTCTGGATGTGGATGGGCCTGGGTGCACGCTGCGCACAGACCCTGCGTGATGCTTCTCGGCGCGTCGTTGTGCCTGCTCCGGCCCACAGGGTATTTGTGGTGCGAGCGTGATGCAGACGTGCCGAAATCGATCGCTCAGGGAAGCTAGACGACTCGTGTCACTTCAAACTTATGTCAAATCAATTTAAGAGACTGCTGGCCCGCATCGGCGGACATCTGTCCGACCGCACCATCCACAATCTCAACGCCACGGTCAATTACCTGGAAGCGGGACGCTGGATGCGAAAGAACGGCTTTCGTCCTGAGCACTTTTTCGACCGCAAAGAACAGTTCTGGGATCTGATCGGGAAACAAGTAGGCGATCGCAAGGTGCTGTATCTGGAATTTGGCGTCTGGCGTGGGAGCACCACCCGCTACGTCGCGACGCAACTGCGCCATCCCGACGCCATGCTGCACGGCTTCGATAGCTTCCAAGGTCTGCCTGAAAAGTGGAATCTGGAGGCGGACGCCGGCTGCTTCTCAACGGATGGAGAGATTCCCCGCATTAACGACGCCCGAGTCGAATTCCACAAGGGTTGGTTCCAGGAAACGCTACCGAAGTTCAGCGTCCCCGCTCACGAGCGCTTAGTCGTCAACTTGGATGCGGATTTGTATTCCTCCACAATCTACGTCCTCAACCAATTGCGCGAGCTGATCGTCCCCGGGGCCTATCTTTTCTTCGATGAGTTCTCCGACCGCCAGCACGAACTGCGCGCTTTCGACGAATTCCTCTCCACCACCGCAATGAAGTTTCGCCTCCTGGCTGCCACCGCGTCGTTCGAAAAAGTCTTGTTCCTTCGCGAAGACGATAATCTGGTTACAGTTTCGGGATAAGCTTTGGGAGGAGCACCGATGCGCTGGACTGTTGTCACTTCAACGCTGTTGGTGTTGGCGCTCGCTTTCCTCTCCATCCGGATCGCACCGCCCGCCGCCATTCTTTACACCGTGGCTACCTTCCTGCTCTTCATGCTTCCGGGGCTTTTCATCGGTCCCATGCTCTTTGGAAAAGGCTCTGGCTGGCTGCCCGAAAGAATAATCTTCGGCGCCATGATCGGGATTGCCGCCAGCGGCTACGCAGCAATTGTTGTTGGCGTCCTCTATGGATGGTCTCCAAAAGCTATCGTCATTGCGATTTTATGCCTGGCCTGTGCGTGCGCGGCAATCGCCCGCATATTTCGAGCGCGGCCGCTCCTGCCACTTCCTCGCAAGTGGACCGCAACGGATTTCACAATTCTGTCGGGAATGTGGCTCGTCGTGGTCCTCTTCGTTGCTTTCCCCTATTTGCACGTGGGTAAACTGACTTCCCGCGGCTATGCCTATACGTGGCTTTTCGGACTCGACTTTCTATGGCGGTCCGACGCCATCTCCGCGATGACGGTCCATTTGCCGCCCGATCTGCTATGGATGACTGGAAATCCCGTACGAATGTATCTAGTCGGATATGCGATGCCGGCCTTCGCATACGCGGCCGGCGGAAAGCTTCAGCCTCTGCACTCCATCTTGCTGTTGATCACCCTCGGCCTGGCTCTGCTCATGCTTGCGTGTCTGTATGCCTTCCTGCGAACACTGTTTTCAGACGCTCGCGTTCTGGCCTCTAGCGCGTTCCTCATATTGTTCGCCTACAGCTATTACTGGGTCTACGCCTTGGCGAAAAGTTTCGTAGCCACGCCGGGTGTACACACGGGCCTGCTGATCGATCCTAAGTTTTGGAACTACGACGGAATATCCCATCTTTTTCAGCGATCTTTCTTAGTCGAACCGCAAGCCGCTCTCGCATCTTCGCTTCTGCTGCTGATGCTTACGATGCTCGCGCTCATTCGTTACCGTCTGCAAAGCGTCGCGCTCGGGACATTATTCGGCATCGGCCTGGGGATCACCTTCGGAACCGATGCGCTGCAAGGCCTGATCATGGTTGCCTGGTTTGGCATCCTCTATCTCGTGCGATTCATTCGGGCCAAGGGACGATTCCAGGACGAATACCTTGCTTTCGCTGCAGCGGTCGTGTCGTGCGGAGCGATTGCCGGCAGTTTCTTCCTGTTGGGCATGTATCAGCTTTCCACATCCCACATGCTGAAGTTTCACTTCAATTCATGGATCGCCTTATTCGGCATTGGCTTTTTCCCCGTCGAATTCGGACCGCTGATTTGTTTGGGATTGTGGGGCATGGTTCGCTGGTGGCGCCGAAGTCGCGGCGAATTCGCCTGGCCCTTGCTATTGTTGGCGGCTATCGTATTACTGCAGGTTGCATTCGTAGCCGAACCTCCCGTGTCGACCCCGCGGATGGCGGACCGGCTCCTGCCGATTGTTCTGCTTGTATTTGCCGCCTATCTCTTTCGCGATCTATGGTCCGCGCGGCTGCGCGGTTCTAACCGCATCTTGACGGCTGTAATCCTCGTGGCGGCCTTGCCTACTTTCTTCACCGATATTTACTTCACTTCAAACATTCAGGACCCCTACACCACCCGCTACGTGAGACCTGAAGACCAGCAAGCCTGTGACTGGATTCGCAAGAATCTGCCCGAAACTGCCGTCATCCAGGGCGAAACCCAATACTTTGTCGGTGCTGACCACGGCGAATATCTCAATCTCATCGCCAGCTTTTCCGGCAGACCGCAGGTGCTCGGCTGGAATACTGGTGCCGCCGTTCTCGTCGCCGACGGCTGGGAAATTTGCGTGCGGCGCATCCCCGATATCCAAGCGATGCTCGAGGCCACAGACTCTTCCCAACTGATCAGAATCCTCCAGAAATATTCCATCAATTACGTGTACGTAGGTCCGTTCGAGCAGGAACGGCACAAGACGCTGCTGGGGGTCATTCAGAGCTCGCCAGATCGATTCCGCGAAGTGTACTCGCAAAACAACGTTCACATTTTCCGGTATCTCACCGCGAACGTTGACTCCGTGCACCTCGCCGGGGTGTCGGCGGCGGCGAAAATGCGTTGATCCGCGAATCATGGCAGGACTGCCGGAAACGCAGTTGCATGGTTGCTCGAGGGTGATTAGGGCGAGAAAAGGACACAAAGCCGCTTACTGTCGCTGCCTGTCTGTAATGCGCATGGACGGCTTGACGCTTAGAGCCGCGCACGTCACCCGGCGGTAGTGGCAGATTTCGCGTATGGTGCGGCGGCGCGGCGAATATGCTCACCGCCAAACACGGCCATGATCTCCGCGTCGAATTCACTCTTGTTTGCGGGCGTTCCGGACTGACGCAGAAAGCCAAGATTGCTGAATCGGATATTCTTGTAGTTGTCGATCGCGCTGGAATCAAAGGCTGCTTTAATTTCGCGTACGCCGTCCTCCAGGTGGTACCGGCAACGAAATCCCAAGCGCTTCTGGATTTTGTCGAAGTTCACGCGATAATTCCGCTTGTCTGCGTTCTCGACTCCTTCGATACGCGTACCGGGGAACACACGCCGGATGACCTCACCAACCTCCGTCAGCGTGTGATTCAAGCTGTTATCGCCCACGTTGAATGTCTGTTGGCTGACGGCGCGTAAGGGCGCGCTGAGAAGCAAGATGATTGCTTCCGATAAATCCTTCACGTGAACGAACGGCCGCCACTGCTCTCCGTTGTAAATTGTGATCACTCCGTCCTGCCAGGCTTTTGCCGACAGCAGATTCACAACCAAGTCGAAGCGTGGACGATTCGAAAGCCCGAAAACTGTCGCGAACCGCAACAAAACAGGGTGGAAGTCGTCGCTGGCAGCTTCTAGCAGCGCCTGCTCGGCCGCTACCTTCAGCTGTCCGTACAGCGATACCGGTTCGACTTTCGAGTCTTCGTCCATAATCTCATCGGTCGCGCCATAGACGCTGCAACTGGAAGCGAACAAGAATCTCTCGACGCCGTATCCTTTCGCAACTTCCACGATCATACGCGTTGCGGCGTAGTTGATCTCGATCGTTGTCTTGTGATCGATTTCGCAGGCAGGGTCCCCGACGATCGCGGCAAGGTGCACAATGCTGGAAACTCCGCGCACCGCCTTCACCACGTCCTGGATGTTACGGCAGTCGCCATTCAAGTATTCGACGCGCGGGTTCTGCAAAAGGTCACGGATGGGATCCAATCCGTATACGGCGTTGTCCAGCACTCGGACGCTCTTACCTTCCTCGAGCAAACGCCTGATCAGCCAGCATCCCACGTAACCCGCTCCTCCGATCACCAGCACCGGGCCTTGGCTGGCGGCCTTTGACCGGTCCTTCTGGTCTGCTCTTTCATCGCCGAGCAGCAATTCTTTGCCGACACGAACTCCCACCAGGCCCAAAAGCGCGAACAGCCCAAACGTGAGGGCCACGCTTCGCCCCACGGGGTTCGCCTGCTGCACGACCAAAAAGTTCGCCGAAATAAACACGGCGAGGGACAACATCACGACGAGCGTGAATTTCTTCAACTTTTCTTTGGCAGCCAAAGGCCGAACGTACGTGTAGAACCCATTCATGTAGAAAACGAGCGGGAAGACAGGCGACAAAATCAGAAACCACGAGAGATAGTAGCGGCGAAACGCATCTGCCAGGTCATCGGCGCTCGGCCAAGCCTGTCCATGCGTCTGATAGCTGACGGAAATTGCAAACGCCACCAGCATCGCGCAATGAATGATCAGGAAATCTGTTACCACTCTGGGAGCGATGCCTTGCCACTTGGCCGCCTTCCGTTGGTCCGTCATGGAATCCTTGTCTAGAAAGAGGTACGTCCAACCGAACTCATAACCAATGTGCGCACGAATACACAACAACGCCAAAATTGCTTTGAGCTATGAAAAAACGAAGATACGTAGAGTTTGTTAGGTTTAGATGACACCGCGATGAAATCTGATAGAATCCGGAAACCTTCGCGGGCGAAGGAAAAGGGGGACGCGCAGTCCGGATATTTTGGTTCAAACCCTCAGCGTTGGCTGGCTATTCAATTGGCTGGTTCCTCTAAAAACGCCGCAACGGATCCGGCTACCGATCAAAGCAGAAGAGGACGGTCTTATTTTCGGCGTCCTTTAGAGGCCCGCGAACAATCTTTAGATTAAGCATCCAGCCGAACGTCCCGCAGCAAACCTGCGCCTTGATACCTCCTCAAGCAACATGCGATGAATTCTTCGGCGCTCACCCACCGTTCGCCGTTGCTCTTCTGGTTCCTCACTTGCCTCCAGAATATCTGGTTGATTTCATCCGGCACCTGAATCGGCTCGGTCGGGTTGTGCCAGTCCGCTGCAATTCCTCCCCAGCCCCACCTGCGGCTTTCCGCAAGAATTTCCTCGGCAATCGCGTCGGCATTCTCCCCGGAAAGCCTTGCCGCCGCCTCCACGTTGCCGTCCATGAGCACCAGGGGAATTTCGAGAAACGGGTATGGCTGCTCGCGCTTGAAGTCATAAGGAGGAAACGCAAAACAAGCGCCGTTGCGGAAACCAGCGACTTCGGCGAAGCCTAAGGTCGAGTCATAAACGAGACCAGCGCTTTCGATGGTGTCAAAAAAGCTTTGGTGACCTCCCAATCGCAGCCAATGTTGTCGTGTACCGAGCGGCTTCGTCCCCAGACTCTTCCGCATGGCAGCCAGTTCCTGCAGGAGGCTCGATTTCTCTGTGACGCTTTCGTACGAACCGTGTAGCCCGATTGAAAAACCATTTTCCGCGCAGGATTTCAGGTCTGGCGCCAATTCGGCCAGATCATAGTTGGGATCGCGTCGGTGCCGCCTGTTCGACACCGCAAAAATCGTTGACCGGAAATCATATTCCTGACTCGCCCGGCAAAGGGGGCCGAGATACTCGCCGACTCGCTTACCCGCAACAACCCTAAAAAGTTGCAGGGCATTCCAGGTGAAGAACGACCAGCTGTGGTACGCCTGGCAAGCGATGACGAGATTTTTCAGCAGGCGAACGAGTGCCGATGATTTCGAAGTGAAATAGAAATCAACGTCGTGCGAACAAACCACGAGGTGCCAGGCATCCGGCGCTGGAGAAGCCGGCTTTGGCAGCGACTCGGTCCCTCCCGGATTTACGATTTCGTTCTGCAGCCAAGCCATCAAAAGGCTGGCGTGCGGCTTACGCGGCGATATGTGCTGTTGCGCGAATACGCTATGTGCGTACGGGATGCGGCCAATCGCATCTCGCTGAGTGATGCGCCGTTCGTGACTGCAAGAAAGCCATTCGAAGATTTCTCCCAGCCAGTCGGGGTTCTTCGTGTTGCGATCCACGCCGAAAAAGAGCGCGAAGTTCTCGCCGGCGTATTCCCGCCTCGTCAGTTCCAAGTCGCAGGGCGGCGGCAGCTCCGCATGGTAACGCGCCGGAACCCAAACCCCCTGAGAGTACGCAATGGCGGGCGGCTTCTCGCTGTAGAAAATGCGAACATCCGTGGATTGATGCGCTTCCGCAACTTGATATCCATAAATCGCGGCAAACACGCGAACAGCGTACAAGATTCTAGGGCGAACCGCTGCACACACTTCCTCGCCGAAGTGCAAGTGCAGTGAAACGGGAGCCCTAGCAACAGAGGCGGTCTCGCACACGAGTTGTTCGATTCGCGGTGAAAGCACAAGACGCCTTTGCGGCACGAAAGTAGAACAGCGTTCCCCGGGCGCGCACTTCAGCCCCACTCCGATTCGTGACAGTTGTATCTCTGATTTGTTAGCGCTGCATGACATAGCCGTGAAAACTGGTACAAGTGCCCACGGCGTAGCGGCGAGTACCGGTAAGGCTGAATTGTACGTGTCGTGATGCGCCGCGCCCGCCCCGTGGTAGGGTTGTGCCCATCGAGAAAACGAAGAATCGAAACAGGCAACGAGCAAGAATGAAAACAACCGCGATACGGCAGGTGTCACGGAAGATGAACTCCTAAGGCGAGAGAGTCGATGCTTCGAATCGCACCGAAGTTGGCTTGGTCAGGCTTAGTCGTCACGTTGGTCGTCGGCCTGTCGTTCGCGAAATTTGCACGCCCCTCGTTAGCGGGCCAAAATTCGCACGCGGGTCCGGTGACCGGCGTCATTGATGGCGTGTCGTTCGAGGCTGACCAATATTACGTACACGGCTGGGCTTGCCAGGAAGGCGATCGAGGCTCGATCAGCATCAATATCTATGCGACTCACCCTGCGGGCGCCAAGCCGCCCGGAACCTACGTCATGGCAGACACCGCCAATCTTGGGAACGAGCCCGCCGTCGATCATGAGTGCCACGACGCTGACGGCGGCAAACACAGATTTCATACCGCGCTGCCCAACCAACTGCTGAGAACCTTGCAGGGCAAGAAAATATACATACACGGCATCGCGATCGCCGGCAACGTTGAAAACTCTCTGCTGGCAGGGTCCGGAAAGCTTTCGTTTCCTGCTCCCAAGTGGCCGCCCGATCCACCAACTCCCAATTTACTTGACGGTCCGCGCGCCGCGGCGTTCGACACCCAGAAGGAGTCCTGCGAGCAGATTGATATCCCAGATGCGGCCGCCCGCGCCTTCAAAGACTACAAAGGAACGATCCATCTGATCGCCTCGCACTACGTAACGCGCGCCGGCCTTGGCGCAACGCTCGAAACGGCGAAACATAGTTGCCAGGTGGTTTACAGCTCGCCGCACGACGGCAACATTGCGGATTTCAACGACGCCACATGGTTGAACTCGTTTTACGTCGTTGACGGCAAGCGCATCGTGGCACTCGGCCACATGGAGTATCACGGTTGGGAGCACGCCGGCATGTGCGCGCAGAAAGCCGACACGGCCGCCTGCTGGTATAACGTGGACACCTATAACCTATCCGATGATGGCGGCTATCACTTCGCGCGTCCAAAACCGCCCGGAAATTACTTCCTCAGCCTTCCGGTCAAATATGAGGTGAATCAGGGCCCGCAAGGCTACAGCGTAGACGCGAACATCGTTAAGGTTGGCGGGTGGTACTACGATGAAGTGTATTCGTGGGCTTGGCCGCCGAAATGCGGGGAGGGAAAGGGGCAGAAGCCATGCCTGGTTCCCGACGGGGCGTGCGCGATCCGCACGGCAAATATTCTGGATCCTTCGTCGTGGCGCGGCTGGGATGGCAAAGACTTCACAGTGGAGTTTGAGGATCCCTACCGAGCGCCGGTGGCAAATCCGAAGGCGCATGTTTGCGTGACGGTTCCGTATCTGGATTATTCCACGGGAATTAACTATCACGCGGCGTCTCATCTTTTTGTTGCGACGCTGTGGAACCAAGGCTCAGCCGGCTGGGGGCCGATCGGCCTCTATTTTACGACTTCGGCGGACTTCATTCACTGGAGCAAGCCGGAACTGGCGATGACGCAGAATCAAATGCTCAGGCGCGAGCCGGAAGGGAACTGGTCGTACGCATATTTTTCGCTCATCGATGCAAAATCGACCGATTCCAGCTATATCACGATCACCGACAAGCCTTACTTGTATTACGTGCGCATGGACGGCAACCATCCTCCTTATCAGCGCGTCTTGTTTCGCCAAGAGATCAAGCTGGATTGGTTGGCGGCATTGCACCCGAAGGCAGCCGCGGCCGCGAGCAAACCCCACTGACAGACGCTGGGGCGGCCCCGAAGAGCCGCCCTTTTTTGCGCTTCGTCGAAAGACAATTTAGAAAATGAATTTGCGCTGCGTCTGGCAACTTTGTTGCTACCTGCTTCGATCCATCCAACTTTGTAACCTGCGCCACAGCCGACTGTGCTGAATGATACATACAGCCGCGCGAAGCAGGCCTACGGTGGTCCTATCTCATGCAACACGGAGCTGAAAAATGGCACACGCAAAGACAATGAAAGCCGCAATCGTCGAGAAATTCGGCCAGCCGCTGGTGGTACGCGAAGTTCCTATTCCCACGCCGGGGCCAGGGCAGGCTCTCGTGCAAGTCATGGCGACCGGAGTTTGTCACACCGATCTCCACGCAGTAGATGGCGATTGGCCCATCAAGCCATCTCCGCCGTTCACACCGGGCCATGAGGGTGCGGGAATCGTGACGGCTCTGGGTCCAGGAGTTACTCACCTCAAAGAGGGCGATCGCGTCGGGATCGCATGGCTGCACAGCGCCTGCGGGCATTGCGATTATTGTCTCGCCGGATGGGAAACGCTCTGCCCCGAGCAGCAAAACTCCGGATATTCGGTGGATGGAACATTCGCCGAGTACGCTTTGGGTCAAGCCGATTACCTCGGACGCATCCCCAAGAATCTTTCCTTCGTGGAAGCAGCTCCGATCCTCTGCGCCGGCGTCACCACTTATAAAGGTTTGAAAATGACGGAGGCGCGGCCCGGTGAATGGGTCGTCATCTCCGGAATCGGCGGGCTCGGTCACATCGCCGTGCAGTACGCCAGGGCCATGGGACTGCACGTCGCTGCAGTGGACCTCGGCCCGGAAAAAATGGCCCTGGCGCGCAAGCTCGGCGCAGAAATCACAATAGATGCGAAAACGCAGGACCCCACGAAGGAAGTTCAGAAACAAATCGGCGGAGCGCATGGAGCGCTGGTTACCGCAGTCTCGCCCATCGCGTTCAAGCAAGCGGTCGGCATGTTGCGCCGTGGAGGCACTTGTGTGTTGAATGGTTTGCCCCCCGGAGAATTTCCTGTTTCGATTTTCGACGTGGTCTTGAACGGTTACACCATCCGCGGATCCATCGTAGGCACGCGCTTGGACCTGGAAGAGTCGCTCAAATTCGCTGCAGAAGGCAAAGTAAAAGCCACAATCGAAATCTTGCCGCTCGAATCCATCAACGACGTGTTCACCGGCCTCAAAGCCGGAACAATAAATGGCCGCATTGTCCTGGACTTGACCGGAAAGATAAAGGCGGAAGCCGGCGAGCGAGTCGGTCGCGAATTCGCGCACGCCAGAGCTTGATTCTTTAAGCGGACGCAACCCGCGAACGTTGATCACTCGGAGCAGGCAGGCGGAAGTCTGCCTGCTTGAGGCGCGTTTACTCGCGATTCGCGGCGGGCGGAACTGCTATAAACACCAGCGAAACCAGGTAGACCAAAATTCCCAGTCCAATCAACGAAGCTGCCAGAAACGCAAACAGCACGAAGGACAGCGGATGAAACCACAGCAGACTCACAATTTCCAGCGCCAGCCCCACAATCACCAAAAAGCTGGAAACTTGCAGCAGCCGCCCGATTCCGATTTGGCTGATCTTCATTGCGTCGGCCTCCACATTTTCAGCTGGCTCAGGTTCGCCACGTCGTGCGCGGTATCGTGGCATCCGCTGGTCAAGCAAGACGTCTGCTCCGATTTCAGCGAATCCATCATTGCCGCGTGTATCGGATTCTCCCCGAAACTCCGCGCGCCCAGGTGGCAGTGCAGGCATTGCGCATTCTTGAATCCACCTTCGATCCGGATCGCTGCTGGATCCGGCGGCGTACTCACGTACTGCATGTAAATCCGCTTCAGCCCCTGCATCTTGTCCTTCAGCGGGCCGTAGATCGTATAGTCCGCGTGGCACGCATGGCAGGCCGTATCCGCGGGCACGCGGTGATTCTGAAAATGCTGCGCCGGAATATGGCCGGGGTCATCCACGTACAGGCTCTGTCCGTAGGGAATCATCACGTGGCACGAAATGCAGAACTGCGTTTGTTCAGAGCGCTGCACGTGCGTGTTCATCCCGCCCACCAGGCAGAGCGCCGGAAGAACGCACAAACCGATGAAGGCCAGAATTTTCCAGCTCGCGGCGTGCGTCAGGGAGGGGCGAATCAAGAAAATCGAGGCCAGCGCGATGCTGAGCACTATTTGACAGATCAGAATCCCGATCACCGGATCTCCTCTTGCTGTTGCTCCTGTGATAAGCGCGGACGACGGTTTCGCGGCCGCTCCGTTGCGGCCTGCTACTTTTTCGCCAGGTCGCGAATGAAGCCGACCAGCCCTTTGATCTGATCGTCCGTCAGCTTGCCCTTGTACGCCGGCATCTTCGCGCCTTTGCCGTTCGTAATGCTGTCGGTCAACTGCGCATCCGTTTGCTTCTGCACCGCGTCGGCCTTCAAGTCCGTCACGCCCAGCGTTTTTCCCATGGGCACGTTGCCGCTGCCATCTGGTCCGTGGCAAGCAGCGCATTTGGATTTGAAGAGCGCCGGCGCATCCTGCGCGCGCAGCGGAGCGGCCAGCAGAAAAAGCATACCCATGGTGGGCGCAACCAAACCTACGATGCGGACGATACGAACAGCCAGGGAATTCATCTGTTGTCTCCTTGTCTCAATTGCTGAGTCATCCTACACCGCGTCGTCGCCATCACGCACAGCGTTCAAAATGCGTAGCGGAACGAAAACGTAGCGTTGCTGCCGTTAAAATCCTGCAATGAAATGGGCGCGAGCCCGAACGGATTGGTACTCCCCGTCTCGTTGTACCCATAGTAATTCCAGGACATTTTATAGCTGAAGCCGCGATAGACAGCGAACTCCAGCGAAGCATAAGGACGCTGATAGTTGAAATCCAGCGTGCCGGAAGGCGTCAGCGGATTCAGGAAAATGGTGTTGCCGCGCACAAAACTGCCGCCATACCCCACGCTGGCCGTGACGCGCTTTGTTGGTTTCCAGATCACCGCCGCATGCGCGAAATTATCCTTGCTGTTGTAAGTTGAAAGCGCCCCCAGCGGCGAAGGCGAGCCCGCGATCGGGCAGGCCGTGCCGCCGGGAAGCTGAGGCACGCCAGTAGGAAACGCGGACACCGTCACCGTGGCGGGCGGTGGCGCCGGGTTTGCGGAAGTAGTCGAGTACGCAAAGCAGATCAATGATTGCGTGTAGACATTCCAGTAGTTGTACCCGAAATCTACGGCCAAGTGCTGATTGCCCATAAACATCGCGGAAAAGCTGTAGGAGCGGTCGTGCTCGAGATTATTCACCGTGGAAACGTTGTCGCGGTTTTCGTTGATGTCCACTGCCGCATCCAGATTCACCCACGGCCGCGGCTTGTAAGTCGCATGAATTTTGTACGACTGCACTTGCCGCGGATCGATCCGCGTGAACGATTGGTCGTTGTAACCGAACTCGAAATCGCCAGTGATGCGTAGCGCATCGATGGGACGCGCGACCACACCGAACAACAAAGCTTGTTCATTGATCGTGGTGATGTTTCGAGCGGTATCGTTGCCCGCTTCAGCAATGGGGTTTGCAGGCGACCCCTCCACAACCGCGCCCGCCATCGGTCCGGTGGTTATTTGTGTGCAACCGGCAGGCAATACGCCCGCAACCAACGCGCAATCACCTCGCGCCGCCAGAAAAAAGTTTCCCGCATTCCCGGCGGCCCCGCCCGGGAAGTAAAACTCTCCAGTGTCAAACGTCTGGTCCGCACTGGCGATGGTCCGATTGGTATAAAGGTAGCCCACGTGCGCGGAGTAGCGCCTGCTGAAATCGTATTGCAGCTCGAACGTGTTGGATTTGATGTTCTGCGCCAGGAATTGCATCGCGATCTCGTTGGTCACGTCCGCGGCCGACGAAGCGGTGTGCTGCGGGCAACTCGCCTGGTTATAGGGCGCCGCCGGGCAGTTCGTCGCATTGAACGTCCCTGGTGCGAGCAACATACCCACAACGCCGGGCGCCGGTGAGGGAGTTCCGAATATAGTCGTGTCGGCCGTGTCCCACACGCCGGGAATGCGCCAGTTGTCATAACGGAACATATCCACGATGCGCAGCTTGTCGTTTACCGCATACACTCCCGACCAATCCGCGTTCACCGAAACGCGCTTGGTTTTCACCGGCCCACCCGCCGTCGTCCCGCGCACCGCCGACCGCGCCGTCCAACCGTTCATCACTTCATCGAGATCCGAGAAGTGATAGTCGCTGCTGCTGTAACCCACCGAGCCGGACGTTTCAAAATTCTTGAAATAGTTCGATTGGAAACGAAACCGTTCAGTGGGCATGAAGTTCCGCGGGTCCGCCACCTGGCTGTAGGACAAAAAACCGTTGCAGGTCGGCGTCGCTGTGTTGGTGGTGCCGGCCACCACGGGTGTCGCGCACGGCAGCGTCTCGGAAGGAGTCAGCGTGCTCCAAATGTTTCCCAAGTCCACAGGCGTGCCCGCCGGCGTCCCTTGGCCCGGCACCGTTCCGAGAATGAAGCCGAAATTCCCCGGATTGACTGCCTGATTATCACTGATCACATTGTTCTGCCGGTAGTAACTCAAGAACTCGTCAAACGAAAGAGTCGTGCGCGGCAAGACGTGCACGTCCACTCCCACGCGATACGCGTTGGTGGTGTAGCTATTCGCCTGGTTGAACGCCGAAATCGTGCCGGAGTCAGTAGTAAACAAACTCGGCCCCTCGTCGCGATTCCGCGAATAGCCCAGACGCAAGCGCACCTTCGATTGCGGAAGCAAAGTAAGATCGTAATCCTGCATGCGCCGCACCAGATCCAATGCACGCAGCGAATTGTTCTGCGCCACGGCGGGGTTCGAGCAGAACGATGGAGCCCCCTGCGGAAAAGCTGCCGTCGGCGGACCCACGTAGCAGCCGGTTGTCAAAGAGCCCGCCGGATTCAATGCGGCAGGATTCAGCGGGTTCGCATACAGGTTGTAGTCCCAAAAATTCTTGTCGCGCCGGAAGAGCAGCCGAAAATCGTACCACTTGTTTTTTTCGATGCGCAGGCGCGTCACATCGTTTGGATCGCCGCCATATCCGAAGTTGCTGAAGGTCAAATTGTCAAAGAACAATCCGTTGTGATCGAGCGATCGCATGCTGAGCGAGTAATCGAACAAACGAACTCCCGAACCCAGGTTCTCAAACGTGTCGTACGTATCCTTGTTGCCGCTGATCTCACTGGCGCGATATCCGAATTCGATGGTCTGGTGAATGTTGTAGCCTCCCGAATTAATTCCCTTGGATTCCCCGGGATCGTCCTGAGCGCGCGCCGCTGGTGAAAGAAAGAGCGCAACGATAAATATAACGAAAGGTATGGAGCGAATTCCCTGACGGCCTCTCATGGTTTATCTCTCCCCCAGCGAAAAACACAACCCCGACTCACCGCTACCGTTCGCTTGCCCGCGTTCTCCTTGACCAAAGCCGACCGCACCGCGCGCGCTACTTAAAGAAAGTCGGATCGAAGTTCGAGCCATGCACTTGCGAATGGCACAGCACGCAAGACTGGAAGAAGCTCGCCTGGTTATGGAAAGAAGGCGCTCCCGGCGCCCCGCTGAAGCTGGACGCCGTGTGACACTGCAGACACAGCAGGTTCACGTTGCTCAGCTTCAACATGTGTGGATTCGGTCCGCCATGCACCAGGTGGCAGGATTGGCAGCCATCAATTTTCACCGGCTGATGCTCGAACACAAACGGTCCCTGCTTGTCTGTGTGGCACGTGAAGCAGACCTGATCCTGCGACGAAGAGGTGCGTACCTGCTTCGGCCTCACCGTGCCGTGCGGATTGTGGCAGTCCGTGCATTGCACCAGGCCCTCGTTCACGCGGTGGTGGAAAGGCATGTCGAATTCCGCCTTCTTCGCCAGGTGGCAGGAATAGCAGAGCTCGGGCTGGGACTTCACCAGCATGAAATCCGAGTCCTTCCCGTGGTGCGGCGAATGGCAGGAAACGCAACTGACCTCGTTCTTGGCATGTTCGGAGTTGATGGCGTTCATATGCTGAGTGCCGCCGGCGTGGCAGCCCAGGCAACGCGAATCAATTTCTTTGGGCGTGGCTTTCTCGAAGAGGAAGAGCTTGGACGTATCCGTTGGATCGGCTACGTGGCTCGCGGCGGCGCCGTGGCAATCCTCGCAGCCGTGCTTGGCGATGCCACCTTCTTTGTATGTCTGCTTCCAGTGCGGACTTTTCTCCCAGCCATTGTAAATGTCTGCATGGCACGTCTTGCAGCTCTCCGAACCCACATACGTCGCTGGACTGGGATTCTGCGCAGCCGCCGAGACTGCTGACGGTGGCTTTGTGTCTCCCTTTGAGGGTGCCGACTCTTGTGCCTGAGCCTGAGTGGGAACCAAAAGCAGGCCCAAAAGTAAAAGCAGTCTCGAGACTTTCGAAACCGCAAAGTGTGGCATCGAATTCTCCCAGAGATTTTCAATAACAGAATCTGTATCGACTGCGCGAAATATAGCCTTAGGAACTACAACGTTTCAGTGATATCCGTCACAATTCCGCTAAACGAATGTCACTTTTTTGTTTCATTTTGGGAATGGTCCGCAGAACCCGTGTTAACTTTCTGTTTCAGCTAAGGTGTCGAATGTCACATCATGCGTGCGCTCGCGACGGTTGAGATGGACCACGGTATTCATAGCGACGCTGCTGTGTGGAGCGCCGCCGTTCGACGTCGCCAGTTCGACGCTAATATCTGTTGTTGGTGGATCCTCACGTGCGCAACATGTTATCGAGGTTTAAAACTTCGATACTGTTCAATATTGCACACGTTTGAAGTACGACCGGAGGATGGCCGCGTAGCAGAAATTTGAATCTCGAGGATCCACTTGTCGGACGGCGTCGTTCCGTGGCCGTGCGAGGAACAAAAATATTTCTTGCCTGGCGGCAGCGAGGTTGGCTTGGATGAGCGAAGGCAAACGCTTGGTGTCGGCCCCGGATCGGGGCTTCTCGCCAAAACTCAAGGCTCGGTTAAGCTCTCGAGCGCTGCCTTATTGGAGACGATCAGCGTGGAGCCCTTGATTTGCAGGATCTCCTGCTTCTTGAAGGAGGCGAGGAGCCTGGTGACGGTCTCCCGCGATGCGCCAATCATTTGGCCGATTTCTTCGTGGGTCAATGTCAATTTGGCGCGGATCTCCGGACCCCCGTTCCCATGACTGGCGCACCAGTCGAGCAGAAAACGCGCAAGCTTTTCCGCGGCAGAGTGAGAGAGGCCGATCGACCGCATTTCCGCGACCGCGGCATGGTAGGTTTCGCCCAATTGTTGGGCCACACGAAGCGACACTTCGCCAAATTCACGCAGGAAGTTCAGGAAATCCGCCCGTGAAATAAAATTCGCCTGCGTCGGCTCCACTACTTCGGCGGTCAGCTCATACGGCTTGCCGGTAACGGTCGCTGGCAACCCCAATACTTCGCCCGGCTCGGCGATCCTCACGATCAGCGTTCTGCCATCCACCGAAGACGTAGAGAGTTTTACGCGTCCGTTGCACAGAATGAAAACGCCGCGCGCCACCTGTGCCTCCACAAACAGCGTCGCTCCTTTTGGATAGGACGACGCCGATGTGATCGCCGCAAGTCGCTCCACGGCCGCCGGCGAGAGGTGGCAGAACACCCGGTCCTCCCGGTGCGGGCAAGTGACGCAATTCTCGATGATTTCCAGGCCGTAGGGGGCACGCATAGAAACACTGGCCGACATTGTACTCCCGATTCTGCTCGCAACAATTTTGAAGCTGTTGATCGTCATCACCCGCCCAGTCGTTCCACCGCCGCGCCGCCCCTCGACCCGATCATCTCTCACCCGCGCGCCATCCTGACGCGAACCGCGCAAGACCACAGTGACACACGTCACATCTCCGCGTGACAGCGGTCACGGCAGCGCGCTCCGCAAAAGCGGACACTGGTCAAGTAATGGAGGCCGCCATGCAAAAAGATGAACGAGACCTGCTAGAGGTACTGAAGTTTGAGCTCGATTTCCTGAAGAAGGGCGGATACGGGCGCTCGACCCGGGAACCGTGGAGACCGCGGTACATTTTCGAGGATTCTCCCACCTGCATGAACTACGATTGCAAAGAAAACCCGGAGCCCTGCAGCCACTGTGTGCTGACGCAGTTGGTTCCTCCCGATCTCCGCAATGAAAAGATTCCCTGCCGACACATCCCCTTGAATGGGCTGGGGGAAAATCTGGATTCGCTATATCGCTACGACGACTTGGGCGACGTTGAAGAAAACGCAGGCAACTGGCTGCGCGCCACGATCGCGACGCTGCAAGAAGCCCGTCAGGCGGCACGATCCGACGCCCACACCTCGCCCTCGCCCAACGGCCATGCGATGAAATGCACGCCGCAGTGTCACCAGTTGCACCCCAAGTGCGCCAATCCGGCGTGCCCTGCCGCGATTCATTAGCTCGGCGACGGCAAGTTCTTCCGGGTTCAAAATTCGCCGCCGCAGGAATCACCGGATGTCGCAGCGGCGAAATCCGCAGCAATATGCAACACGCAAGACATTTCTAGTTCCGCGGACGCTGCTCGCACATTTTTACAATGGCGCACCAGGAAGAATCCGGGGTCGTGTTCAAGTTGCTCTGGCACGGACTGCCGGACGCCACAGCACGGAAGGAACTACCATCGGTACATTCCAATTGAGGCATTCGCTCCGGAAGGGCATTGCGGGGTCTAATCTTCGCTCGTAAACCCGAATCGTAGCGCCGCGCGCCTTCCAATCCTGAACGTCCAGATCGTGAAATTCACTTACACCGCATCGCGCCAGATGTCCCGCAGCGCCCGATACAACTTTCGATAAGCCCCATACTGCCGATTCATCAGCGCCACATGTTGTGCGTCGGGCTTGATCCGCTGCGAAACTCGCACCGTCGCATCCGATGCATTCTCGACACTGGTCCAGTTGCCCACGCCCACTCCCGCAAGCAACGCCGCGCCGTAAGCCGGGCCTTCCTCTACGTCCAGCACACCAACCGGCATGCCGTAAACGTCGGCCTGAACCTGCCGCCACAAAGCTCCGCGCGCGCCGCCGCCACCCAGCCGAATGGATTCCACCGGAATTTTCAATTCAGCGAAAATCGTCAAAGTGTCGCGCAAACTGAATGCCACCCCTTCCAGAATCGCGCGAGTCACATGCGCACGCGTATGAGCCGCAGAAATTCCCACCAGCGCGCCGCGCGCATGCGGATCCAGATGAGGCGTCCGCTCGCCCATCAGATATGGCGCCCACAGCAAACCATCTGAGCCGGCCGGAGCCGCGCTCGCTTCCGTCATCAATCGCTCGTAAGCGCCTTGCGCCGGATCGCCGGTTGCGCCAAATTGGTCGCGAAACCAGCGCAGCGAATAACCCGCGGCCTGCGTCACTCCCATCACGTGCCAGCGTTGCGGCACCGCGTGGCAAAATGTGTGAATGCGTCCCGCGGGATCGCGCACCGGCCCGGCGGTCGCGGCAAACACCACGCCGGAGGTTCCGATCGTCGCACTCACCGCTCCGGGGCGCACAATCCCCATGCCCACCGCTCCCGCCGCCTGATCTCCCGCTCCTGCTACGATGGGAATACCAGCGCGAAGTCCTGTGGCGCGGGCGCCCTCCTCCGAGACGTGTCCGGAAATTTCGCACGATTCAAAAACTGTGGGCAGCAGGTCTTGGCTCAGCCGCGAGGCTTCCATCATCGGGCGCGACCATTGCCGATTGGCGACGTCAAAAAGCAGAGTCCCGGAAGCATCGGCAACATCGGTCGCGCACGTACCGCTGAGACGCAGACGTATGTAATCCTTCGGCAGCAGAATCGCACCAGCGCGCGCCCAGATTTCCGGCTCGTGCTTCTGCATCCACCAGATTTTGGGGAGCGTGAAGTTGGTCAGCGCCGGGTTGGCGGTAAGCTCGAGCAAACGCGCCGCGCCGATCTTCTCGGTGATCTCGCGGCATTCCACTTCCGTGCGTTGGTCGCACCATATAATGGATGGGCGCAGGACGCGCCCGTCCTGATCGAGCAGCACCAGGCCATGCATCTGGCCGGTCAGCGCGATGCCGCTGATTTCGCTCGCTGCGGTCTTGCCGCGCGCGAGGCATTCCGGGATCGCGCTGCAAACAGCGGCCCACCAATCACAGGGATTTTGTTCAGCCCAACCCGCATGAGGCGATGCGAACGGAAGATGCGCGGCCGTTGCCGAACTCAGCAGGCGGCCGTCGCGATCCAGCAGCACGGCGCGCGTGCCGCCAGTCCCGATATCAATTCCCAAAAGCTTCATCGCCGTCCCACCCTGGAAATTCAAAAACAATCGCATCGAGGCGTGCGTTCAACCGCGCCCGTTTCTCAGCAGCATTCAGATCGGCCGCGCCCAGGCAGCCGATCGTTCTCAGGTTTTTCTCTGCGCCCTCTGCGCTCCGACCTCTGCGCTCTCTGCGTTGAATCTTTTTCCAATACCTGCTCGAGGCTTACACAAACGCAGCCAATCACATGAGCTCGTTAGCTCCGAGAATAAGTGCTGGACTGGCAACGGGCTTTGGCCCTCGAGGAAGTGGTTTACACTATTTTTCTGCAAACCGTTTAGCGCTGAAATACCGGTTTTGCATTTGTCACGCCGACTCATGAGGCGGCATTGCTCTGGCGGCAACGCTCAGCGCTTCTGCGCCAGAGCCGACTCAAAATCACTCGCCGCCTTGTCGATCCCCGCAGCCACATTCTCGATTACTTGCGCAACTTGCGGTATCTGCGCCTCCGCTTCCTTCCACTTTTTCTCGTCCATGTATTCATGAACCGCCGCCACGGTTTTCGCACCGTACCCGGTATAGGCGCCCGGCGCGTAAATCTGGTTCTTGAACCACGGACGTTCCGGCAACCCTTTTTCATTCAAGAAGAGTCGCGAAATCCGCAGCAAATCCGCATTCAGCGTTTCCAGGGATTGCCGCGCCAAAGCCGGCGAATCCGCGGCCTGCCACTGCGCCAGCGCCTTGGAATATCGTTCCGCACTCTTCTTCAGCGTCTCGATGGAATTTTTCATCGGCGCGAAATTCATGTACGGTGGCACCGCTTCGGCAGGCGGCGGCACGAAAGTCTTCCGCGGGTCTGCCGCCGCCGTGAACACGCCCTCCTGCAATTCCAGATTGCGCTCCGTGATTTCGTCCTGCTTGGCTTTCAACAACTTCTCCAATTCCGTTTCGTATTTTGCGATGGCTTCCGCCTGCGGCGCATAGTCCACCGGAATTATATCCGCGTCTGCCAGACGCAAAATAGTTGTGCCGGCGGTCTGCGCGAGGGCCCGGCCATAAGAAAAATCCGTGTCCACGAAATGCGTGTACCAATAGAAATCATCGTATATAGAATGATACTGATCGCCGTCGTCCTCGCCGCCAAATCCTAGATCCAAAGTCGAAATCCCGGCGAAATCCTGGAACGCGGTGAAGTCCGATCCGTCTCCCAACGCGGAGACGTCCAGGTCTGCACGCTTGCGAACTTCCGCCCGATCTTCGGCATTCTTCGCTTCGCTAATACCCACCAGATGCGCGCGCTGCAAGATGGACAAATGCGTTTCCGGGTCCTGAATACCCCGCGCGACGCCGCTAACGACTCGCTGCAAATCCTGCGTTCCTCCGGATAAAAAATGGCCTCTCTCGTTGCTGTCGGAATTCAGATAAGCGACTGCGTGTTTCTGCAGTTCCGCCAAGTGTGTTTCCACCCATTCGACGGAACCCAGCAGACCAGGCTCTTCTCCATCCCAAGCGCAGTAAATAATGGTGCGTTTCGGCGTCCAACCCTGCTTGTGCAATTCGCCAAGCATGCGCGCTTCTTCCAGCATTTCCGACTGCCCCGAAATTGGATCGTCGGCGCCGTTCACCCACGCGTCGAAATGATTGCCGCGGATCACCCACTGCCCGGCGTCGTCGCCGCCATGCAGCGTGCCGATCACGTCATAAATTGTTTTCATGTCCCAGTTGGAAGCAACTTTCAAATGCACTTTCGCCGGTCCCGGACCCACGTGATAGGTGATCCCGAGGCCGCCGCGCCAGTTTTCCGGCGCCACGGGCCCTTGCAGCGCGGAAAGCAGCGGCAGCGCGTCAGCGTAGGAAATCGGCAGCACCGGAATTTTCGTGATGGTCTGGGCATCCTTAATCGCCAGCCGTTTTGCATCCGGCGTCGCCCCGACGCCGGGCGTCAGCGGATCGCCCGGATAATCCGTATCCATCACGCTGCCACGTTGGACGCCTTCGCGGGGACGCCAACCGCCCGCGGGATAATCATCGCCCTGAAAATATCCATCGCCGCGCGGGTCCGAATAAATGATGCAACCGATCGCGCCATGCTCCGCCGCAACTTTCGGCTTGGTGCCGCGCCAGCCAGAACCGTAGCGCGCGATAACGATCGCGCCCTTCACCGAAATGCCCAAACGATCCAACTGCTCGTAGTCTTCGCGGATGCCGTAGTTCACATAGATGAGCGGCGCGGTCACGTCTCCATCGGCGGAATAAGCGTTGTATGTCGGCAGCTGTTCCGCAGTCTGATTGCTGGTGGGATCGATCGGCAGCACCGGTTCTTGCAGTTTCGCGCGGTACGGCGCGGGTTCCAGCAGTTCGACGATGCGTTCCTTCGGCGTGGGAAATAAAACGCTAAATGTCTCGATGTGCGCGTCGAAGCCCCACTCCTGCATGCGCGCCAAAATCCATTCCGCGTCGTCCTTTTGGTATGGCGAGCCCACGTGATGCGGGCGCGCGCTCAAGCGCCGCATGTTCTCGCGTATGTTTCCGGGCACGATGCCGTCTTGAAACTTTTTCTCCAGCGCACTTTCCGCTGCGGCGGACGTCCGGCTGAACCCGCCAATCGCCGGCGCGCGCTGCGCGTCGACGTTCTGTTCCGGCGTGATTTGAGCCGAGAGCAACGAAGTGATCGTAAGCAGCGAGCAGCACATCGCATGCAAAGACATCTAAAGTTTCTCCTGAGATGAAGTGGCCGGCCCAAAAGGGGCGCACACGAGCAAGTCCTGAAGCACACCAAAACGAGCATATGCCTAACAAGCGGCGTTTCAGAGCCGTTGCATTCTCATACCATCGCGGCGCGCGCGCCAGCACATTTTTTGATTTTGCATTGATTTAAAGCGGAAAGGGGCGGCCTAGAACAGCAGCCTTGGTTCGGTGCAGCGGAGAGAAACTTCAAAGATGCTGATGGATGCGTCTACTTGCTTTTATCCGGCGGCGGATCGGCCTGCTTACCGCCTCCGCTTTTATCCAGTCCAAACGTCGGATGATCCTTTGTCCCAGTAATTTTGATGTGCAAATCCGACCCGCCGTTCTTGCCTTTGAAAAACGGGTCTGCCGCTTTCAAAAAGAAAGATTTCGCGCCCGTCGTGGTCTGCGAGAGCTTGGCCTGCAGCAGGAGATCCCCATGAAAATCCATCGCTGTGCTATCGATATTGTACGTTCCGTCCAGATGCAGCGACGCGCCCTGCACCGCAAAGCCCAAATTGGAAAATGTCACCACGCCCTCAGCGAATCTGAAATTCCCGCGCAGATCAGAGGCGACTTCGCTGATGTCCGTATCCTTCGGCTTCCCCTGACCTTTGCGGCTGAGCGTATCCACCTTTCCCTGCACGGTCGCGCTCGTGAATTGCGCGTGACCCACTCCGAATTGTCCGGCGAGTTTCATGCGGTCCAGCAGATCCTCTTCGCCTTCGGGAATATCAATCGTGGTCTTCAGGTTCGCGGCCCCGGTCATCAGCGGCTCGTCGGTATTAACAGCCAAACGCAGCATATCTTCGATGCGCGCGTTTTCCGATGACGCGTTCAGATAAATCGTGCGCCCCTTAATAGCCTTGCTGACGTCCACAATCTTTCCATTTACCGCCAGCGTGGTGTGCAGAAACTTCGCGACCACACTTTTCAGAATCACGTCGCCGTTGGTTCCATCCACCAGCGCCGAAAAATCCGTGTGCAGCGCTAGGGGCTGGCCGCCGGTGCGCAGACCGAAATCCGGTGTATCCGTGTAGCCATCCACCGCCAAATAATCCAACGGCCCGGAATATGTTCCCTTCGATGAGAGAATCCCGCGCAGCCCCTTCAGCGTGCCGAGGTCCGCGTTCTGAAACGTGTAGCGTCCGTCGGCCGGAGTCTCGCTCGGCTCTTCCGCCTGCCAGGGGCCGAATGTGCCCGTGGCATCAATCTCGCCTTTGGGAATCGCGTTCGTCAGCAGCGCGTGAAATTGCGCCGGGTGATCGAAACTCACGTTGTGAAGATCCAAATGATGTATCGGGAATTCGCGCGGCGGTTTGTCGGATTGCGCGCGCAGCACTTCGATGTTCGCGTCGTCCGCGCGCACTTCGCCAATCAGCACCGGATACTTTTCTGCCAGGTCCTGATCGGTCTTGTGAATCAGCGGCTCTGCGCCAGGCTCGCGCGGCGGCGTGTGAATTTGCAATCCGTCCAGTTGCACGAAAGAAATGTATGGTCTGGGGCGCAGCAATTCCGGCAGCTGCGCGTACATCCAAACCGTCCTTACTTCGATGAGCGGTGGAATGTCGGTGCGCCCCTTGTGCCGCAAGACGAGTCCGGTAATGGTCACGCGCAACCGCGGAAACATGGAGACGTCGAAGTCCGAAAATTCCACGGTGCTGGCAAAATGCGTTTGCAATACTTTCTGCGTTCGTTCGCGGACGAAGCGATGCAGCGTCGGGCCCGTTAAAAACGCGGCCACCAACAGCAACACCAGCACTACGACGCCCGCGACGATCCATTTACGCATCAAGCCCTGTCCGCTCCATTCCGGTCCGTGCAGTCCGAGACGTTCTCAGCACACCCATCTTAATCGAAGCAAGCCGCATGTTCTCTACCCTAAATACCTGACGCTGGCACGCCGTACAGCTTATGCCGCGTCCTGAAGGCAGGCCTTTGCGGCAGAACGTTTCGAATATTCGGGGGATGCTCTTGAAAGTCACGTGTGAGAAACGGCGGTGCTCATAACCAATTCCGGGCCAGACACGCCTGCCAGCGCCGTAAAGAAATTCACACTGACAGTGGCGAGTTCCGAGGCGGGAAACTTCGCGTGGTAACGGTCGTCCGCCTGCAGTCCCGCCTCCCGCGCGCATTCAAGGAAAATCGGCAGCTCCACCAAATATTGGTCGGAATATCCGTGTGTGCCGTCGTACGCCACCACCGGCGTCTGGCGCAGATTCGCAGCGGCGAGCTCCGGCGGCAAAGTGTGCAGCTCGAGCACTAACAGCCCGAAGCGGCCAACGTAAGGCGCCCAGCGTCGCAAATATCGCACCAGATTTTCTTCGAGTTCATCCGCGGGAATTTCTTCGCCCAGATAAGCAAACGCGCTGGTAGATTTTCCCCGCCGGCTGCCCTGCACATAATTCGCCGGCGGCGAGTACGGCCGATTGTGATCGAGGAACGAACGCACATGCAGTAAATCGTGCACATCCAGCCCCAGCGCTTCCAAATCACTGCCCAGCTGCGCGGGACGATTGATGTCTCCGGGAATCACGTGGCACACCGGCACTCCGGCTTTGCGTAAATGCTGTTTCGCCACACGCCGCGCGACCTTATTGAAATCGGCGCCCACCAGCACCAGTGGATGCTGGTCCAATACTTTGCCTCGGGCGGTTTTCTGTTTCACCACTTCGTACAAATGCTCCAGAAAAGTTCCGTCGCCGCAACCCATGTCGCAAATCCCTTGGGGCTGCCGCGCGAGCGGGCGATTGAAAATCTCGATAATTATTTCGTCTACTTTCTTGAAATAAGTTTTATGCGCGCCTCCGCTGCCCCACACGTTCATCCCGCGATTCACCAGCAGCTCCACGCCGCTTTCATCCACCCTCGGCCCGCGCGCATTTCCAAACAGCAGCGTGGGCAGCGCATTGAACATCGGCAAATACGAAACAGTTACTCCGTAGGAAGTCGCAATCTGCGCGGCATAAAGCCCTCGCGAAGTCAGCCGCACGCTATTTCCTTCGCGCACCAGCCAATCCTGCGTAGCCAGCAGATCGAACAAACAATGCAAACTCGCCTGATTTCCCGCGAGCGTGCGCGTTTCTACCGGGCCTTGCTCCAACCGCGCCAGCACGCCGCCGCGCGCCAGTGCGACCATCGCCGGTCCGATCAACACTCCGTCCAGATGCCCGCGTATCGTTTCGGCCACCCTTGCTGCGAGCGGATCAGCTTGCGGCGTCGCGAGCCAGCGTGCTCTCGCGCGCCCCACGAGCGCTTGCAGGGAAGGGAGGACCGGGCCGTCGAACTTGCCGTAAAGAAAATCTTCGAGAAACAGCGCCTTGGGGATAAACGAAATCACTTCATGGTAAAGCGGCGCCGCCAATTGTACGCCGACGGCACCCTCGGGTGTGACCGAGTAGGTGGGTGGCTGGCCGTTCTCTTCCGTCCGCTGCCGCAACCAACCACAGGAAGTCAGCAGACGAAGCGCGACCCGCAAGTATCCGCGATTCGCGTGAGTGCGCGCGGCGATTTCGTCCAGCGTAATCCACGTCGCGGGAGAGTCGAACATCCGGAACACGCCGCGGTCCGCCAGCGCCGCCACGCTAGGCGCCAGCGCAATTCCCGACAGGTGATTGAAGATGGTCGCCCGGACGGCTGCTTTTTCGTCTTCCACCGTCAGTGCTCCTGCTCGGCGCACCTAACCGAACTCGCAAAATAGGAATTTCCTACTCGCGCCCTTCGAACAAGTCTCTCCCCTCGACCAGCGCCCGCATCTTGCGGTCCACCACGCTGCGCTGCAGCATCCAGAATCCGCAGTCCGGATGCACGTAACGCAGCCGCTCCGCGCCAATCGTCTTCGCGATTTTTTCGATGCGCGAAGCGATCAGCTCGCGCGACTCCACTTCGTTATCCTTGATGTCAATCACGCCGATTCCCACCCCGATTTTGGGATCCAAGTCGTTGAACGCGGACAATTCCTCGTAGCCCCGACGCGCAAATTCCAAAACCAGGTGGTCGGCCTCGAGCGAATTCAAGAAGGGAATCAAATCGCGCCAGAAACCGCGCAGCATCGGCTGGCCGCCGTAATTGCCGAAACAAATGTGCACGGCTTTTTCGTTCAAGATGCCGCCCAGCGCGTGATTGATCGCTTGGGCAGCCCACGGCGCGTCCTGCGGAAAGCCCACGATGCTCGCTTCGTCCAGCTGCACGGTGTCTGCTTCGATCAATTCCAGCTGGCGGCGCAGAATGTCCGCAATGTCCATGGCCAGCTCGGCCGTATTTTTATAAAAACAATTCGTCAGCAGCCGCGAAAGCATGTGCGGCCCCGTACATGTGAACTTCAACGGCGATTTCGTCAGCACGCGCGAAAATTCGTAGTCGCGCGGCAAATTCAAAGTGCCTTCGCCGATTCGTTCCACCACCATGCCCGCGGTGAGCAGCCGGAATCCCGATGCGCGATCGGCGCGAAAGCGGTCAAAATCCGAGAGCGAAAAATGTTTGCGGATGCCTTCCATCTGCGAAACAAAATAATCAATCATCCCGTTGGTTTCCGGATGACTTGGATCGAAACGCATCAGCTCGCCGTCGGAAATCAGATCCAGCCCGGCCAGTTCCTGCGTTTTCAGCACGGACATCACCGCATCGCGCAGCACCAGCCGCGAAGTATTTCCCACCAGCCACGAAGGAACCGGATAACTGCCCACCACAGTAGTTTTGATTCGCGGATTCACGCGGTCTCCTCCCGTCCGGCCAATGGAGCGGACGGTGCGAGCGAAAACATCGCGCCCAATGAAACTGATCATAACTCCGCTGACGCCTGCCTTGATGCCCCGGTGTCTGCGCCACTGACTGCCGCGCTAGTCGCTGGCTCCTCCGATATCCTTAACACTTCGTTTGGCCTTCGTGGCGCGAGCGCGGCGCGCAAAAAAACCGGGCGAACATCGGCCAACTCGATTGCCGCGCGCGCACGCGGATGTATACTGACCCCGCGATCGGCGTACATGCCCGCTCTGCGTCGTTCACGCTCCGCGCACAACCGATTCCGGAGGACCACATGGCCATCGTTGATGCAAAAAGCAGTCTCGCGTCGGTCATACAGGAATACGGCCGCCCCGATATTCATATTGGCGCGGGGGAGGACGAGTCTCCCTACGTTCCGTTCAAGGAAAATGTTTTTATCCGCCATCTCGCCTTTGATGTGCGCACCAATTCTTTCGCCAACATTCTCTGGGTGAAAAAAGGAGGGATGCTCGGCCGCCATCGCCATCGCGGGCCCATCTCCGCCTGTACGTTGGAAGGAAGCTGGCGTTATCTGGAATACGATTGGGTCGCGCGTCCCGGCAGCTACGTTCGCGAGAATCCGGGCGTGATTCACACCCTGGTTTCCGACGATCCCAACGGCATGAAAACCGTTTTCTTCCTGAATGGTTCCCTCGAATTTTACGACGACAAAGACGTGCTGCTCGACACGCTCGACGTTTTCTGGTTCATCGATCATTACCTGAGCCACTGCCGCGCCCACGGCCTGAAAATCAACGAAAAACTCTGGATCTGACCGTGCGTTCGATCCAGCGCCTCCGCGCCACGCATTCACATTTTTGTGAGAAAGTGACTGTTTCATATTGTGAAAGCATCTTTCATATTGACACTTCCCGGATTCTATCTACAATGCCGCAAGGGTCAAGAATAAAGTTCCGCACGTGCACGAATGCGGCAGCGGAGGATTTGTGCCATCCAGGTCGGCATCGGCGAACAGAATCGGCCGCGTCCGCAAAATCGCCGCGCCTGGTTCCAGTAAATCGCTGCAAAAAGCCCTGCGCATTCTGGTGCACCTTGGCCAGAACGGCCCCGAGCTAGGCATCACAAAACTAGCCGCCGCGCTCAATCTGGATAAAGCGACAGTCCATCGCCTGCTCAACGCAATGGAAAAATTCGGAATGATCGAACGAAACGCGGACAACGAACGATACCGCCTCGGTCTGAAACTGCACGAGCTGGGGACGAAAGCCGTCGAATCCCGCACGCTGCGGACGGAGGCCCACCGATTTCTGCTCGAAATGTCTTGCCGCTCGCACGAAACCGTCAGCCTCGCCGTGCCCGGCGCGGGAGGCATCCTCTGCCTCGACCGCGTGAACTCCCCGGACACCGTAATCACCGTGCGTACGAACGTGGGCGCGCACTTTCCCGCGCACTGCACCGCGGTGGGCAAGGCCGTGCTCGCGTTTCTGCCCGACCAGGAAATCAATGCGCTACTTTTGCGCGACGGCCTGCCGCGCTTCACGCCTTCTACGTTCACGCGCGCGTCCGTCCTGAAAGAAAACCTGCGCCAGATACGCCAGCGCGGATACGCCGTCGATAATCAAGAACTCGAAAGGGGACTGAGCGGCGTCGCCGCGCCGGTTCTGCTCGCAGAAAATCGCGTGGTCGCCGCGGTGGGAATCGCCGGGCCCACGCTGCGCTTTCGGGGAAAAGATCTCGCACAAAAAATCGCGCTGGTGCGCGAAATCGCCATGAAACTTTCCGCCAGCCTCGGCGGCGCACCCACTCTGTCACGAGCGTCATGACCGGAATCATTCAGCACCGATAAAGGAGCACGGACATGTCCGCACCGTACCGAGCCGACCACGTCGGCAGCTTTCTTCGTCCGCCGGAATTGCTGGAGGCGCGCCGTAGCGACGCGCAAGATCCCGATCACCTGCACGCCATCGAAGATCGCGACATCGAGCGTGTTCTGGCCAAGCAAAAGGAGCTCGGCTTTGAAATTTTCACAGACGGCGAATTTCGCCGCCGCAATTTCATGAGTGACTTCACCGACGCCGTGGAGGGCTTCGACCTGGGAGACGCCGTGGCGCGCTCTTGGAAAGCAGGTCAGGAGAAAGAAGCGCCAGTAAGCAGCGTCACCGGCATCGTCACCAAGAAACTGCGCGCCGTCGAGCCGCTCACGGGACGCGAGCTTTCCTTCCTTAGAAAACACAGCCCCGGCAACATCAAAATGACGTTGCCCAGCGCCACGCAATTTCCGGCTATCGCTTTCAAGCGCGGCATCACCGACAAAGTGTACAAAGACCATTCCGAATTACTGTGGGACATCGTCGCCATCATGAAGACCGAGCTGGCGAGGCTCTCCGCTGAAGGCGTGAAGTACATTCAGATTGACGCGCCGCGCTACAGCTATTTCATGGACGCCAAATGGCGCGATTGGATTCGCACCGAAATGAATATCGCGCCGGACGCGCTGCTCGATGAGTCGATCCGCGCAGACAATGCATGTTTCGCCGCGGCCAAACGCCCCGGCGTCACGCTCGCGATGCACCTCTGTCGCGGAAACAATCGCAGCCACTGGTACGCCGAAGGCGGCTACGACGCCATCGCCGAAAAGCTTTTCGCCACCATGGCCGTGGATCGTTTTCTGCTGGAATACGACGACGATCGTTCCGGAACGTTCGAGCCGCTGCGCCTGGTTCCGCGCGATAAGACCGTGGTCCTCGGCCTGATCAGCTCGAAAAAGCCGCAGCTGGAAAATGCGGACGACATCACTCGCAGAATTGAGGAGGCCGCCCGCTTTTTCCCGCTGGAAAATCTCGCGCTCAGCCCGCAATGCGGCTTCGCCTCCACCATGGAAGGAAATCTGCTCACCGAAGAAGAACAGTGGGCCAAGCTGCGTCTCGTTGCAGACGTCGCTCGCCGCGTCTGGAGCTAGAACGTGTCCGCGCGATGCGATCGGTCGCGTTGCTTGACATTCCCAAACCGGAGGCGAAGAATCCAAACGAAGTAAATCGTACAACTGCGCGATAAACGCGCATTGTGCGCCCGCAGACGATCCGCGGCATTCGATTCGCGCTCGACGAGGAAGGTGCACCATGCTCTCTACTCCTTACATTGACGGCAAGGCCATCGAAGTTTCCCCCTCCGCGATGGCGGACGTCCTCAACCCAGCCAATCAGAAACCATTCGCCAAAATCTTCATGGCGCAAGAACAGCACATGCGCGCCGCGATCGATGCCGCGCACGCCGCAAAAACGGCGTGGGGCAATTCGCCCGCCGCGCTGCGCGAAAAAATTCTGCATCGCGCTGCCGACGAACTGGAAGCAGCCACCAGCGAGATGGTGGATTTGCTGATCGGCGAAGGCGGCTCGACATTCGGAAAGGCCCATTTCGAAGTGCCGTTTGCCGCGAACATGTTGCGCTCGATCGCGGGAGAAGCGCGCAGGGTGCAAGGCGACGTTTTTCCCTCTGACGTTTCCGGGCTTCTTTCACTGGCGATTCGCCGCCCGCTCGGCGTCGTCGCCGGAATCTCGCCGTTCAATTTTCCGGTTGTCCTGTCGCTGAAGAAGGTCGCGTTCGCGCTGGCCACCGGCAACACGTTCATCCTGAAGCCATCGGAAGAAACTTCGCTGGTCGGCCTGAAGCTCGCCGAAATTTTCGAAAAGGCGGGACTGCCGCCCGGAGTGCTCAACGTCGTTCCCGGCGACGGCCCCAGGCTCGCCCGCGTGCTGTTTGATGATCCGCGCGTGAAACTGATTTCGTTTACCGGCTCGACAGCCGTTGGTCGCCACATCGCCGTCGAGTGCGCGAAAAAAGGCAAGCGCGTGGTGCTGGAAATGGGCGGCAAGAGCCCGCTCATCGTGCTGAAAGATGCAGACGTGGATTACGCCGTGGATACCGCCTGCTTCGGCATCTTCATTCATCAGGGGCAGATCTGCATGGCCGGCTCGCGCATCATCGTCGAGGCCCCGATTTACGAAACTTTTCTGCAGCGTTTTGCAACCAAGGCCAAGACCCTGCAAGTGGGCGATCCGCGCGATCCGCACACGGTGATCGGCCCCCTGATTCGTTCCTCGCAATGCCGGATGATCGAGCGCAAAATCCAGGAAGCCGTCGCGGCCGGCGCGCGCGTCCTGACCGGCGGCACCTACGAAGGGAATTTTTATCAGCCCACTGTGGTGGCGGACGTTACGCCGAACATGGCCGCATTTCGCGACGAGCTCTTCGGTCCGGTCGCAGCCGTCAGCCGCGCGGACAACGCCGATCACGCCCTCGAGCTCGCGAATAATTCGTCCTACGGACTTTCCTCCGCCGTGCTCACCAATGATTTGCAACTCGCGATGCGTTTTGCGCTCGAACTCGAAGCTGGCATGGTGCATCTGAACGGCCCCACGGTGCACGACGAGCCGACAGTTCCGTTCGGAGGTGTGAAAGATTCAGGAAGCGGCCGCGAAGGTGGCCGCTGGTCGGTAGAAGAGATGACCGAAGTGAAGTGGGTAACAATCCAAATGGGCCGCCGCCACTATCCATTCTGAGCGCGGCCAAGGTTTTGACTTTTTGGATTTCGCTTCGCTGGCTCTCAACAATCGAAAAAGACCGTTTCCCCCGGGCCCTGCATGATCACATCCCACTTCAACACCCCATCCAGGCCCGGCGCCAGCCGCGCGACGAGAGTCCCGCGCCGTCCTGGCTCGACCAGTCCCAATGCGAAATCTTCCGCATTCCCCGGCTCATCCGGAAAATAAATCCGCGTCACCAATCGCCGCAACAATCCGCGCATGAAAACGGAAACCGCAATGTGTGGTGCCTGCAATTTTCCATCAGGACCCGGCACCGCCCCGGGCTTGATCGTCGTAAAACGGAATTTCCCATCTTCATCCGTCGGAATTCGTCCGTAACCCTGAAACCCCGCGTCCACAGGCTTGTCCTGCGGGTCTTCCGGATGCGCATATTTCCCGTGCGAATTCGCCTGCCACAATTCGATGACCGCGTCCGGCACTCCCACGCCATCGGCATCCAGCACGCGCCCCTCAATCGTCACGCGCTCACCCGCAACTCCCGGACCGGCAAGCTCCGCGCAATTCAGCCGCTCGAGTCCGATGCCGAAAAAAGGTCCGACTGTCTGTGATGTTGTCGCGCGCAGCGTCATCTATTTCTCCATCGGCGTCGCGTCGCGGCCGTTCAGAATAATGTCAAACTTATATCCCAGCGCGTGCCCCGGAATTGTGCTCTCCCAATCGAAAGCAGAAATCAATCGCTGGCGCGCCGATTCGTCCGCCGTGCAGTTATATATGGGGTCGAAGGGAAGCAAAGGGTCGCCGGGAAAATACATTTGCGTCACCAAACGCGTCGCGAACGCCGGACCAAACAGCGAAAAATGCACATGCGCCGGCCGCCACGCATTGTGATGATTGCCCCACGGATATTCTCCGGGCCGAACCGTTATGAAGCGATAGTGCCCTTCGCCGTCCGTCATCGCGTAGCCGTGGCCGCTGAAATTTGGATCAAGCGGCGCCTGATGCTGATCCACTTTGTGCCGGTAACGCCCCGCCGCGTTCGCTTGCCACACTTCCACCAGCGTTTTTCGCACCGGCTTTCCATCCTCGTCCAGCACGCGCCCGCTGACGATGATGCGCTCCCCCAGCGGCTCGCCGGAATGTTGCCGCGTCAAATCGCAAGCCTTCACGTTCCCAGTTTCCGGCGCGAACACGGGCCCAGTGATTTCCGAAAGCGTGTGCGGCAAATAAATGAGCGGCTGCGCAGGCGCGCGCTTGCGCGACGAGACGTAAGTCGGATGCAAATATTCTGGCTGCGTTCCAGGAACCGCGCGCCGATATCCGGGCGGGTAGTTCATACGATTTTCCTCACGAACACTATACATCGCGCCCGAAGCCAGCGCGGCATCCTCACTCCGCGCCCGCCGCGGTGCCATGTGCCGCGGCCGTCCGCGCATGCAAATCGCGTAAAGCGGCCAGCTCACGCGCCGTCGGCTTCGGCGTAATTTCCAAATTCGCCGCCACGCGCAATTTCCATCCCGTCGAGTTTCTCACCTGTTCGGCGCACACACCCGGATGCATCGCCGTCAACACCAGTTCATTCGTCGCCGGATCCGAATTCAGCACGCCCAGGTCCGAAATTATCGTCGTGGGTCCGCGCCCGCGTAATTTCACGCCGCCGCTTCTCTGGCTTCGTTCGAAATATCCCGAAGACGTAACGAAATCCAGTTTCTCCACGAACGTGCGCTTATTCTGTTTCAGCAGAATCGCCACTTCCTTCGCCGCCGTCACAATTTCCGGTGCGCCGCCCGCACCGGGCAGCCGTACCTGCGGCGCATCGTAACTTCCGCCAATTACAGTGGTATTGATGTTTCCGAAGCTGTCGATCTGCGCCGCGCCCAGAAATCCCACGTCCACGCGCCCGCCCTGCAGCCAATAACGAAAAATTTCCGGCACGGACACCACGGTGTCTGCAGTCTCCGCCAGCTCGCCATCCCCAATCGAAAGCGGCAGCACCTGCGGCTTCGCGCCAATCGTCCCGGATTCGTAAATCAGCACAACATCTGGCGCATGCGTCAGCCGCGCCAGATTTGCCGCCGCACTCGGCAGGCCGATGCCCACAAAACACACGCTTCCATTCCGCAGCCACCGCGCTGCGGCGATGGTCATGATCTCGCTCGGCGAATATTCCAGCTCAGCGATGGCTGATCACCTTCGCTTCCGCCCCGCTGCTGCGGCGGTATTCCGCAAAATCCGCGGTGCCCATCACATGCCGGTCCATCCACGCGCGAAAAGTTTCGCGCTCCCGCGAAATTCCATCCCACGCGACGCAGAACGCGTTGTCGCGTTTGTAGTATCCATGGGCGTAAGAAGGATGCGCGCCGCCCGGCACCACGCAAACGCAGGACACTACCCACGAGGGCAGCACGCAAGCGTTCGTCGGCGCGTCCAGATCGTCCACAATTTCTTCCACCGTCACGATCACTTTTTTCGCTGCCAGCGCCGCTTCTTTCTGTATTCCGATAATCCCGTAAATCAGCACATTGCCTTTGCGGTCTGCCTTCTGCGCGTGCAGGATGCTCACATCGGGATGCAGCGCCGGAGTCGCCGCCAATACTTCGCCCGTGAACGGGCACTCGATGGATTTTATTTTTTTATTATGCTTCGGCAGATCGGAGCCAACGTATCCGCGCATCACGGCAAAAGGCAGCCCCGACGCACCCGCCTGATAACGCGCGGCCATGTCCGCATGGCTGTGTTCTTCAATCGCGAGCGGCGCAGGCCAGCCGGTCTGTATCGCGTCGCGAAACCGGTGCAGGGAACCGACGCCCGGATTTCCGCCCCAGGAAAAAATCAACCGCGCAGCGCACCCCATCCCGATCATCTGGTCGTAAATCAAATCCGGAGTCATGCGAATCAGCGTGAGGTTGCGCCGGCGTTGGCGAATCAGCTCGTGCCCCGCGGCAAAAGGTATCAGGTGCGTGAATCCTTCCAGCGCCACGGAATCGCCGTCGTGCACCAATTCCGCGGCCGCTTCGCGCAATGATACGAGAGTCGCCATGATCTCTCCCCGAAGTTTGCCCGGTTCCGATGCCCGCCTTGCGAGATGCCCTGGCGAATTTATGCAGGCAGCCTTGTTCTTGTCAAGGCCGATTATCGAAATAGCGTGCGCCTATCGGACAATTCGTGTATCCTTCGCCGTTTCCAGGCCATTTCGCAGGAGAGCTTCGATGCCGCGCGCCAGTACTCACAAATCCAGCAAATCCGCCAAACCCACCCGTCGCCCAGATCGCGCCGCGCCGCCCGCCACGGTCGCAGTTGCGGCTGCAGCGAATTCCGCTGCCTCACCACCAACTCCTTCCACGCAAATCGACGCGTTAACCGGCGATCCCGATTTCATGACATCGCTCGCTCGCGGCCTCGCCGTGATCCAGGCCTTCTCCCAGAAAAAACGCCAGCTCACCATCTCGCAAGTGAGCAGCAAAACCGGATTTTCGCGCGCCGCCGTTCGTCGCTGCTTGTACACGCTTGCAAAACTAGGCTTCGCCGGCTCCGACGATAATCGCCATTTTTTTCTGCAGCCACGCGTCTTGGCGCTCGGTCACTCCTACATTTCTTCCATGCCGCTCGCGACGGCCGCGCACCCCATCCTCGAACGCTTCAGCCGCATGATGCACGAATCCTGTTCCATCGCCACGCTCGATGGCCTCGACATCGTTTACGTCGCGCGCGCCAACGTTACGCGCATCATGGCCATCGATCTGGGCGTCGGCAGCCGTCTGCCGGCGTTCTGCACGTCGATGGGCCGCGTGCTCCTCGCGAATTTGCCGTCCGCCGAAATTGAATCTTTTCTCGCGCGCATTCAATTCACCCGTTACACCGAACGCACCATCGTTACCGCCGATAAATTACGCCCCGTGCTGCGCATGGTTCTGCGCAACGGATACGCGATCGTGGATCAGGAACTGGAACTCGGGCTCCGTTCGATGGCCGTGCCGATTCTGGGTCCCAGCGGTCAGGTGGTTGCGGCGGTCAACGTCGGCGCACATGCCCAGCGCGTCTCCAATCAAGAGATGCTCAACAATTTTCTGCCGCACCTGCGCGCTGCGGCGCAGGAACTTTGCATGTTGTTGCGATGACGGGCACGACCATGATCGCCACAAACGAGAAATGAACATCGACGCCAGAGACGACGCGAAGCGCTACGAGAACACCCTTGTCGCCATCCTGTTCTTTTCCTGGGGCACGGTCTTCCTCGACCGCATGTCGCAGCTCTACCTCGCGCCCTACATCGCTCCCGAATTCCATCTGACGCACGAGCAAGTCGGCATGCTCGCCTCGGTTCTCGCAATCACCTGGGCCGTTTCCACCTTGTTGTTCGGCGCGCTCTCAGACCGCTTCGGCCGGCGCAGAATTCTGATTCCGGCGGTCTTCGCGTTTTCACTTTTGTCCTGGCTCTCTGGCGTCGCACACACGTTTCATCAGCTGTTGCTGGTTCGTGCGCTGATGGGGATTGCCGAAGGCCCGTGCTGGTCCATCATGACCGCGCTCATTGAAGAATCATCCACTCCCAGCCGCCGCGGGCGCAATATCGGCATCGTCGTCAGCGCTGGCGCTCTGGTCGGTCTCGCGGTCGCACCGATTTTAACGACGCAAGTGGCTGCGCGCTTTGGCTGGCGCTGGGCGTTCTTCGTTTGCGGCGTGCCGGGAATTTTGATGGGCCTGCTGATGTGGAAATTCGTGAAGGAACCGCCGAAAAAATCCGGCGCGGACGGCGAGCGCCTCCACCAGCCCAGAATCCGCGATTATTTCGCGATTCTGCGCTACCGCAACGTTTGGCTTTGCTGCATCGGCGCCGCCGGCTTCATCTCCTGGCTATTCTTGTGCAATGTCTTCGCGCCACTCTACATCACCGAAGTCGCGCATCAGCCACCCACCACCGCCGGCTTTCTGCTCGGCGCCACGGGCCTCGGCAGTTTCATTCTCGGATTTCTCTTGCCCGCGTTGTCAGATCGCCTCGGACGCAAACCCGTACTCCTCGCGATGGCCGCAATGTCGGCTCTGGTTCCGCTCGTGCTGCTGATTCCACCGCTGTACGCGTATCCATGGATTTTGGCAGCGATTCTATTCCTCACGAACGCGGGGCAGGGCATGCCGACGTTGGTGATGGTGCTGATTCCGACCGAAAGTGTGCCGCCGCAATTTGCCGCCACGTCCATCGGCCTCGCCACACTGGTGGGCGAAGTGTTCGGCGCGACGATCGCGCCAACTCTAGGCGGCGCGCTCGCGGAAAAGCACGGTTTGGGAATTACCTTGCTGATGTCCGCGGGCGGCGCCGGACTATTGTTTCTGGTGGCGTTATTCCTGAAAGAAACTGCAAACGTCCGACACGGAGCGGCTCATGCGCAGCCCGTCGCCGAACCGCTCCACTAAAGCAGCCGAATCATGCGAGCGATAGATTATTTCGACAAGCAAGCCGAAGCAATTCCCGATCGCCCAGCCATCATTGACGGCAGCGCCCGATACTCTTACGCCGATGTGCGCAGCGCCAGCGAGCGCATCGCCCACGCCATGTGGGGCGCCGGCCTTCGTGGCGAGCAGCCTGTCGCGATCTATTCCATCAACGACGCGCGCGTCCTCCTCTGCATGCTCGGCCTCATGCGCGCCGGTGCCGTCTGGGTGCCGATCAATTATCGCAACGCGCCCGACGCCAACGTCGAATATCTCAACTACGTGAAGACTTCCTGGCTCTTCTATCACAGCAGCTACCAAGACCGCGTCCCGGAACTGCAAGCCCGCGTCCCTACATTGCAGCACTTGATTTGCATTGACGCCGAAGACGGAAAAAATCCATCGCTCGAAAAATTCATGCATAACGAGACCGGCGTAGAAGATTCTGCACGGCTCGAAATCGATTGGGCCGACGCACGCGGCAATCCCGATCGTCTCGTCGGCCTCGTTCCCACCGGCGGCACCACCGGCCCCGCCAAAGGCGTGCGCGTCACCAGCCTCTCCTGGGGCACCATGACGGAGATGGCGTCGCACTACTGGCGCAGCGAAGGCTGCGATCCCGTGTGCCTAAGCGTCGCGCCCCTTTCGCACGCAGCAGGAGTAGTGGCGTTCACCATGTTCACGCTAGGCGCCACCAACGTAATCATGCCCGGTTTCGACGCGCTCGAGGTCCTGCACAATATCGAACGCTTCCGGGTCACCCATTTGTTTCTGCCGCCCACGGCGTTCTACGGATTGCTCGCGCATCCCGACGCGCACAAATTCGATTACTCCAGCCTGCGCGTTTTTCTGCTGGCCGCATCGCCCGTCTCGCCAGACAAGCTCAAACAGGGCGTCGAAATGTTCGGCCCTTGCCTGTGCCAAAGTTACGGACAGACTGAAGCTCCCATGCTCATCGCGTTTCTCGATCAAAAAGCCGTCGCAGCCGCGGCTGCCGGGGATCATCCCGAACGCCTGCGCAGCTGCGGCAAAGCCACTTCCGCGGTGCGGCTTGCGATCATGGACGAGCAAGGCCGGCTCCTGCCTCCCGGCCAGCCGGGAGAAATCGTCGTGCGCGGTTCGCTCGTCTCGCCGGGATATTACGAAATGCCGGAAGCCACCGCAGAAATTCGCACGCACGGCTGGCATCACACCGGAGACATCGGCTACCGCGACGAAGACGGATATTTTTATATCGTTGATCGCAAGAAAGACATGATCATTTCCGGTGGCTTCAACGTCTATTCCGCCGAAGTGGAAGCGGCAATTATGGCGCTGCCGCAGGTACACGAATGCGCGGTGATAGGCGTGCCAGACGCCAGATGGGGCGAAGCAGTGAAAGCGCTGGTAGCTTTGCGTGTCGGCCAATCACTGACGGCGAAAGAAATCCTCGACCACTGCAAGGCGAAACTGGGCGGCGTGAAATCCCCCAAATCCGTCGACTTCGTAGCAGAGATCGCGAAAACTCCTGCAGGCAAGATTGATCGCAAACAGCTCCGCAAGCCCTATTGGACCGGCGCCGATCGCGCCGTCCACTAGCAGCTTGCGAAGATCACGGATAAGATCCGCGGCCGCCTCCCTCGCCACTCGCAGCTTCCTTCAAACTCTGATTCGCGCGAAAAATCACATAAGCGCGAATCGCCGCGGCATCCCCGCGCGAAACCTCCTTAGAAAAAGAAACCATGCCATTCTCCCGCAACAATCCGCCCAAGACGATGTTGAACCACTGATCATTCGTCAAAGTGCTCGAATAACGCAGGTCCGGCAAAACTCCACCGCTGACCACCACATCCCCATGACAATTCCCGCAAAAGCGCTGATACACCTGCTCGCCCCTACGCACCGTCGCAGCATCCGCGGTCGCGGCGGGAGGATGCAACACCTCCACCTCGATCGCCGGCAGCGCAGGCAAGACCACCTTCCCGCCAAGCTTGAACGCCAGCATGCGCGACACATTTCGCACGCGACCGGATTTCATCGCGGGTTCGCCCGCAGCCAGCGGAAACACTCCGCCCCACCCCGCCAAAATCGCAACGTACTGTTCACCCTTCACGGTGTAAGTAATCGGCCCGGCAATCGCGCCAGTCTGTATCGCGTAAGACCACACTCTCGCGCCAGTGTCCGCAAGATACGCTTCGAAATTTCCCTTTGCCGTGCCCTCGAAAACTAAATTGCCCGCCGTCGAAACCACTCCGCCATTCCACGCCTCCGGACGATCCACGTCCCACGCCTGCTTCTGTTGCAGCGGGTCCCACGCCACCAGCCGCCCGCGCACGCTGTTCATGATCGCTTTCTTGATTTGACGATCCTGCGGCATCCCCGCTGCCGCGAAGTCAGTCCCCGTATCGAACGCAAAATTCTTGGCGTGAAAATCCGTATCGGACTTATACGGAAATCCCGCATCCTGAATCGGAATGTACACCAGTCCAGTCACAGGGCTATAAGACATCGGCTGCCAGCTGTGAGCGCCCAAAGGCCCGGGAATAATCAATTCCGGATTGCGTCCCGGATAACGCGCCAGCGCGGTTTCCACGGGCCGGCCAGTCTGCATATCCACGCCACTGGCCCACGTGATATGCGTATAAGGCGAAGCGGAAATCAGCGCCCCAGTCGCGCGATCCAGCACATAAAAAACACCATTCTTCGGCGCGTGCATCAAGACTTTCCGCGGTTGCCCCTGAATCGTCAGATCAGCCAAAATCATCTGCTCGTCGGAATCGTAATCCCAGGCCTCGCCCGGATTTTCCTGGTAGTGCCACACATATTCGCCAGTCTCCGGCCGCAGCGCCACAATCGAACAGGTGAATAAATTGTCGCCGCCCTGCGGGCTGCGAATTCTGGGATTCCACGGCCCACCATTACCAACGCCGATAAAAAGCAAATCAAGTTCCGGGTCGTACACAATCGAATCCCACACTGTCCCGCCGCCACCGTTTTTCCACCACTCGCCCGTCCAAGTCTTCGCGGCCTTCGCCAGAATCGGATTCTCAAACGGTTTCGCCGGATCGCCCGGCACCGTGTAGAACCGCCACGCCATCGCGCCCGTTTCCGTGTCATAAGCCGAAACGTATCCGCGCACGCCCATCTCCGCGCCGCCATTCCCGATGATTACTTTCCCCTTCACCACGCGAGGCGCGCCGGTGATCGTGTAACGAAACTTCCGGTCAATGGTCAGCTTTTCCCACACCAACTTGCCGGTCGTCGCATCCAGCGCCTCGAGCCTTCCATCCAGCGTCCCGAAAAATACTTTGCCGCCCCACACCGCCACGCCGCGATTCACCACGTCGCAGCAAGCATTCACCGCCCATTCCGGATTTACCTTCGGGTCGTAAGACCACAGCGGCGCGCCTGTCGCGGCATTCAGAGCGAAAACTTTGCTCCAGGCTGTCGTGAAATACATCAGGCCGTCCACGACGATCGGCGTCGCCTCCTGCCCGCGCCGCGTGTCCAAATCGTAGAACCACGTCAGTCCCAATTGGCTGACGTTCTTATCATTCACAAGCTTCAACGGGCTGAAGCGCTGCTCGTTGTAAGTGCGCCCATGCACCAACCAGTTTCCGGGATCGCGATCCGCGCGCAGTACACGCGCTTCGTTCACGCCCTGCTTCGCCTCAGCTCCGGAATTTTCATCCCGCGCAAGGTGCGACCCACTCCCTCCGCAGCCCGCGCAAAATGCCGCAGCCACGCAAAACGCAGCCACCCGCAACGCGAAACCCCGCACGCGCAGCGAATATGTTTCTGCGTTCAAATGTTTTTCCGTACGCCACGCATCACGCCACCCCGAGCTACCCGCGCAGCCGCTTCGATACTGCTTCGCGCCGTGCAAGTCAAGATTGCATTCCGCGCCCTCGGGGGCGATATTCGCACAAGCGCTCGATTAAAGGCTTGACAAAATACCACCGCGGCGTTAAACGTTCTGCCCATAAAGGGTGTGGATGCGGACCATCCGGCTTGCAAATGGTTGTCCGCTCAAGGGGGGAACCATGGGCGCACGTCCGGCGCTGCTCGCGGTCCTTGTTCTCGCACTTCTGTTCGTTTCCGCGACTCCCGCATTTGCGCAAATCACCGTCGCGCAACTAAATGGCTCCGTGCACGACGAAAGCGGCGGCATTGTGAAGAACGCCACCGTCACCCTGCGCGACACCGCCACCAACGCCATTTATCGCACGACCTCTAACGATTCCGGCCTCTACGTAATTCCCAACTTGCCGCCTGACACTTACGAATTGACCGTCTCCTACACCGGCTTCGCTACCACCATCGATAAAGGCATCGTGCTAACCGTAGGCCAGACCGCCACCGTGGACATCAATCTCAGAGTCGCCACGCAAAATGAACAAGTCGTGGTCACTACCGAAGTTCCACCCATCGAGCCCACCAAAACAGAAATCAGCCAGGTGATTGATACTCAACAGATTCAAGATCTGCCCATCAGCGGCCGTCAATTCACCGATTTCGCGCTGCTAACCGCCGGCGTCGCCACGGGCCGCACCAGCTTGCAGTCCACGATCACCGAATTCGAAACCACGCGCATCTCCTTTGCCGGCATGCGCGACCTCAGCAACATGGTCACGGTAGACGGCGCGGACAACATCAACACGGCCACCGGCTCGCAGCGCTCCACTCCGCCGCAGGAATCCGTACAGGAATTTCGCGTGGTGAATAATGCATTCGGCGCCGAATACGGCCGCGCTCTGGGCGGAATCGTGAACATCGTCACCAAGTCCGGTGGCAACGAACTTCACGGCTCCATATACGACTACTTGCAGAACAACGCCACCGACGCGCGCTCTCTGCTTCAGCCCGCGCCCGATCAGTACGTCCTGCGGCAAAATCAATTCGGCGGCGCGATCGGCGGCCCCATCAAGAAAGACAAGATATTCTTCTTCACCAATTATGAAGGCCAGCGCCGCGGCGAATCGCCCACCTACCCGGGGGTGCTATACCAAAATATCGGCTTGGTAGACCAGGCCAAAGCAGCCCTGGGAATCGCGCCGGAAGGCTGCACTACGGCCATAGCGACTTGCACGTTGTCGCCCCTGCAATATCTAAATTCTGTTTTGAAAACGAAAGACAACGACTACGGCATTGCCAAAATCGATTACCAGATAAATCCAAGCAACCACCTGTCCTTGCGTTACAACATCGAAGATGGCCGCGACTTGAATCAACTCGTCGGCAGCACTCTTGACGGCGGCGGCATCGGCGCCCCCAGCAGCGGACACAATCTCTTCCTGCGCGATCAATCGCTGGTCGGCGACGTAGCTACCACCGTGAAGCCCGACCTGGTAAATACTTTCCTAGCTCAATATGGCCGCCGTCACTACAACTTCCCAGGCGTTACGGGTCAGCCCAACCTCGACATCCCCAATACGCTCCTGTTCGGCCACAACTTCGGCGTTCTCGATGCCATCTATGAGAGCCGTTTCCAACTCACCGATTCCATGGCGTGGGTCAAAGGCAATCACGTTGCGAAGTTCGGCGTGGATTACAATTACATCAATAATTTCGTGATCTGGCCGGGATTCACACCGATGCGCATCGTCATGCCAGGTTTGAATTGCCTGGTGGATTTTGCCAACTTTGTAAATCCCACCGCGGGCATCGCTTCCAACCCAGCCGATGGCCCGTGCCCCACGGCGACGGCTCCGTTCTTTCCCACGCAGCCAGGCGCTCCCTTCGGGCCCAATAACAACGACCAGCCGCTGAACGGCGTTCCCATCGCGTTCTGGGGCGCACCCGTGGGTACCGTCCCGAATCCACCGAGCGGCCAGCTCCCAACTCCGCCACCGATTCCCACGAACTGGGCCAACGCCTATATCCCCAGTGAAACCATAAACTTCTCGGAGACTTTGAATCACTCCTATTACGGCTTCTACGCGCAGGATCAATGGCGCATCAAGCCCACTCTCACCATCAACTACGGGCTGCGCTACGATTTCGAAACGGGACTCTCCAAGCAGATCAATCCGCACTACAACGGAGTCCAGCCTCGCATCGGTCTGGCTTGGTCGCCCAACAATAAGACTGTCGTCCGCGCAGGTTTCGGCCTCTTCGACGACCGCTACAATTTGTCTTTCCTGTTCATTACCCAACCGCAGCGCCCCGTAATTATTCCGGGTGAGACCTTACCCGGAATTCGCCAGGGCGCCAACACCGCAACCTGGGTTCTGAACCAGTTCACCCCTGGTCCACTGGGATTCCCGTCAACTGCCGCCGCCACATTGGTCACCACCGGCCAAGTCCCAGCCCAGTACATCACCGGCCCGTGCCCGCCTTCCTGCACCGCAGGCGCCGGCATGGTGCAACACAACAGCCAGATACCGTACTCCGAGCAAGCCAACCTGGAAATTGACCGCGAAATCGCCAAGGGTCTCACGGTCAGCGCCGGTTATCTATGGGTTTCGGCGCATCACCTGGTTCGCGCAGAGAACCTCAACGTCTGCCCGCCATTCGGCGCCGCCGCCGGGACCACCGTTCCCAGCGTCACTCCCGGCACTCCGGCCTGTCCGCCGGCAGAAATGCCTCCTTCCGCTTGGCCCACCGGAAAAGCCTTCTTCTACAATGGATTGAATCCCGGCGGCTCGCCCGCATTCGGCAATGCCGGTCTGCTCTATTACACGGACAACACCGGCAATTCCAATTACAACGGCCTGACCTTGCAGCTGACCGAAAGATTCAACAGAATTTTCACACTCAACGCCAATTACACCTGGTCGCACACCTTCGACGATGGCACGTTCACAACATTCGTCAGCACGCCCCAGGATCTCTACGATCGGCCACTGGAGTACGCCAATTCCAACCAGGACGTTCGCCAGCGGTTCATCACCAACTTCACCTTTGAAGGTCCGAAAGACAGCATCCTGCGTAATTTCACTTTCAGCAATATCGTCACCTTGCAGACCCCGCGTCCTTTCACCCTGTTTGTCGGCTTCGACGCCAACGGTGACACCAACCCCGTGACGGATCGCGTCGGTCTTTCGCCGCGCAACAGCTACTACGGCGACGATCTGTATTCCTGGGACCTGCGCGTTGCCCGTTACTTCCAATTTAGAGAGCGCTACAGGCTTGATCTGATGGTGGACGCATTCAACGTGTTGAATCGCCCCAACGTCGATGAAGTCACCTCCGTCTACGGCGCCGCCGTTTTCTGCGGCCCAGTTCCAGGCCGTTACAACGATGCCGCCACGCACGCGACTCAGGCTGCGGCGATCGCCTTTGACACGGGCGCCGGTCCACCGACGTGTCCGTCGTCCTTGCAGTTGGGCCCCGTCCCAGCTCCTCCGGTGCCCAGCGCCAGCTTCGGCAGCTCCAGAACCATGCTGAATCCGCGCCAGTTCCAATTCGCGGCCAAGTTCTCGTTCTAGCCGCGGCGCCGGGATGCAGCGGATCGAGAGACTTTGCAGGTCGTGGCTGAAGAGTCCGCTCAAAAGTATCGCGTGTCATCCTGAACGGAGTCCCGCGCTTTTTTGTTTCCCGCCCGTTCCGCAGCCGCGGGACGGGAGCGGCGCGGTACGCAGCGAGGGATCTGCTTTTGGGCCTCGCTGGGGCGACCGGCTCATGCGTTCACGAGTCCGCCGCATCACGCGAGTCACAGTTTCTGATTTCGTTTGTCCCGCCGTTCCTCAGGAGAACTTTTTGGTAACCGTCATCCCGCTCCAAGCGAATCCAACGAGCGCCCGGCGACTTTGCGCAGCCGAAATCGTTCCCGCAGCGCTGCCGAAATCCGGTAAGCTGCCCCAGAATCTGCGCTCACAGGTCGGGTGACTCTTCGTGTGGACTGTGGACATCGACGTGGGCGGAACCCTAACGGACGCCCTCTTCACCAAAGTGGAAGAAGTGTTCTGCGTGAAGGTAGACACCACTCCGCACGACCTGACCGTCTGCCTCTTCGACTGCCTCTCGCAAGCAGCCGCAAAACTGAATTTTCCTGACACGAAGGAATTTCTCGAACACGTCGAACTCATCCGCTGGTCCACCACCATCACTTCCAACGTCCTCGCCGAATCGCGCGGCCCGCGCATCGGCCTGCTCGTCTCCGAAGGACACCAGCTTGACCTCTACGGCCCTGAACCGCGCAGCAGCGTTCTGAATCGCCTGATCTCCGAGCACGATGTGATCGGCCTCAGCCCCTCGGCCAGCGAGCTCGAAATCATGAACGCCGCGCGCAAACTTCTCGAAAGCGGCGTGCGCCGCATCTGTGTCAGCCTGCAAGATTCCCATCGCGATCCGCGCCGCGAAATTTCCATCAAGCGCATCATTGACCAGCAGTATCCCGATCACTTTCTCGGCTCCGTCCCCGTCTTAGCCGGCAGCGACATTTCCAAATCCGCCGAGGACCGCACGCGCACCTACTCTGCACTCATAAATACCTACACGCACGGCGCGCTAGCCGCCACTCTCTTCAAAGCCGAAGACGAACTCCGCGAATCCGCCGGATACACCGGCACGTTTCTCGTCAGCCACATCAACGGCGGCGTCGCCGGAATCGCGAAAACCAAAGCGATCGACACCATCGAGTCCGGTCCAATCCTGGGAATTCACGGCAGCGCGTACCTGGCAAAAGCCTACGGCTTCAACGACGTAATCGCGATGGACATTGGCGGCACCACTGCCAAAGTCAGCGTCCTGCGCAACGGCGAGCCAATCTATCGCAAGCCCTCGGATTTTTTCGGCATCCGGGTCGGCATCTCGCTCCCCGATTTGCATTCCATCGCGCTCGGCGGCGGCAGCATCGTGAAACCCAGCGCGAACTCAAACAAGCTGGACGTCCAATTAGGCCCCGAAAGCATGGGATCGTATCCCGGCCCCGCCTGCTACAGCCTCGGTGGAGATCAACCCACTCTCACCGACGCATTCGTCACCGCCGGCCTGATCAATCCGGAATATTTTCTAGGCGGCACGAAATCAATTGACCTCGATCTGGCCCGCAAGACGATTGCAGACTCCATCGCCAGGCCGCTCAACGTCTCCGTCGAAGAAGCCTGCCGCATCATCATCAGCCGCGCCTTCGAATCCGTCGCGGCCATGCTCCTCGCCGCGAAAAAATCCCTGGGTGAAGATATCGCGAGCTCAATCCTCTTCGCCTACGGCGGCAACGGCAGCCTTTTCGCCTGCGGCGTAGCCGAAAAAGCCGGCTTCCGCCGCGTGCAATTATTTTCGCTAGGCTCGGTCTTCAGCGCTTTCGGCTCCTCCGTCTCCGATATTTCGCATTTGTACGAAGGCTCGCTAGCCGGCATCGCGCTAACCGAAAGCGGCGTAACCCACATCCGTCAAATGCTCGAAGAAATGAAAGCCGAAGGCGTAAAAGATCTCCTGGGAGAAGGCATTCGCCCCGAAGGAATCACCTACACTTGCGAACTCGACGCCGCGCGCAACGGCCACAACTCCATTGCCGTCCCTTGCTCCGAATCATCCCTGCGCAGCGCAAAAGACCTGCAGGCCGCGCTCGCGAAAGCCCTAACGCATCACGCTGGTGCGCCCGAAACACCAATTTCTCTAGAACTCCTTCGCGTCTGCGTGAAAAAACAAATGCCCAAGCCCCACCTGGTCGAACGCAAGCTGCAATCCCCCGATTCGACGCACGCCCGCAAAGGCACACGCAAAGTCACCTGGGGCAGCACGACCGGCGAAGCCCACCTCTACGATTGGGAAGCTCTGCAGCCAGGCAATCAAGTAAAAGGCTGCGCCATCCTAGAAGACGTCAACACCACCTATTTCGTCCCCGAAAACTGGGAATTGACCATGGACCGCTTCCGCAACGCCGCGCTCATCCGCTCACGGGAGAAACCATAACCATGCCAACACAAACTAGAAACCGCCTGCGCATCACCGAATATCTCGACCTGGACCTCGACGCCGAACAGTGGACCTGCAACCGCTGCAACCGCAGCTTGGGCCCCGCCCGCGAAAATTACAAAAAAGGCTGCCTGGTCCACGATCGCGACCCGCGCGAAATTCATCCGCCCCTCGTCACCGGCGCATTCAATTTTTCCCCCGACCCGCTCTGGGTCCGCATCGTCGAGTTCTACTGTCCCGGCTGCGGCACGCAGGTCGAAACCGAATATCTTCCGCCCGGCCATCCCATCACTCACGACATCGAAATTGACGTGGACCGCCTGAAAGAACGCCTGCAGAAAGGCGACTTCATAATCCGCGACCAGCGCCTAGAGGCCACCGAATGAATTCGATAGATATAGACGTCGGCGGCACCTTCACCGACCTGGTCCTCAATTTCAACGGCAAAGCGCTGATCAAAAAGTCCCCCACCACTCCCTACGACCTCTCCGTCTGCTTCACGCGCGTAATCGAAGACGGCGCCGCCGCGCTCGGCATGAAGATCGAAGACCTGCTGCCAGCGATCGAAATGATCCGCTACTCCACCACCATCGCGCTCAATCGCCTCATCGAAAAAAAAGGCCCCCGCCTCGGCCTCATCACCACCGAAGGCCACGAAGATGTAGTCCTGCTAGGCCGCGGCGCCCAGTGGATTGACGGCACCCGCGTTTCCGAGCGCCGCAATCTGGCAGTGCAAAATAAGCCCGATCCTCTGATTCCTCGCGACATGATCGTCGGCGTAAAAGAACGCGTCGATTCACGCGGCCACATCATCCGCCCGCTCGATGAAAACGACGTCCGCGAAAAAGTTCGCTACCTCACCAGCCGCGGCGCCCGTGGATTCGTAGTCGCACTCCTCTGGGGCTTCTTGAATCCCGCGAACGAGCGCCGCGTAAAAGAAATCATCCGCGATGAATACAAGGAATTTCACATCGGCTACTTGCCCGTCGTTCTCGCCGGACAAGTCGTCGGCAAGCTCGGCGAATACGAGCGCACCATGGCCGCCATCCTCGACGCCTATCTCCAACGCTCCATGCAAATCGAACTTTCCGCGATGTGGGACAAGCTCCGCGAAAAAGGCTACTCCAAGCCCTTATTGATGATTCAAAGCTCCGGCGGGATCGCCGAAGTCTTCCGCACCGCCGCCAGCCGCACATTCAATAGCGGCCCCGTCTCCGGCCTGATGGGCGCGCATCACGTCGCCAAAATTCTCGGCTACCAAAACGTCGTCATGACGGACATGGGTGGCACCAGCTTCGACGTTGGCCTGGTCGTCAAAGACAGCGTGCGCAGCTACGATTTTCGCCCCATCATTGACCGCTGGATGGTCGGCATCACCATGATCAAAACGCTTTCCATCGGCGCCGGCGGCGGCTCCATCGCCTCCGTCAACAAGCTGCTGGAAAATCGCGTGCAAGTCGGCCCGCGCAGCGCCGGCTCCATTCCCGGCCCCGCATGTTTCAATCTCGGCGGCACCGAGCCAACGGTCACAGATGCAGACGTAGTCCTAGGCTACCTGAACCCCGAATATTATTTCGGCGGAAAAATGCGCCTCGATAAAAATCGCGCTGTGCAGGCCGTGCGTGAAAAAATAGCCAAGCCCCTGGGTATCGGCGTCGAAGAAGCCGCAGTTATCGTCCGCAAAATCGTCAACGGCAACATGGCGTCCGCGATCATGAAAGAAGTTCATCTCCGCGGCCACAGCCCCGAAGATTTCATTCTCTTCGTCGGCGGCGGTGCCGGCCCCACGCACGCCGAAGGCTACAAAGCCGACATCCCCAAAGCCGTCACCTTCGCCTTCTCACCCGTCTTCTGCGCCTTCGGTTCGTCCACGATGGACATCATGCACGTCTACGAAGTCTCCAAAAAACTGACGCTTATGGAGCCGCGGACCCAACAAATCACAAGCGAATTCACAATCTTCAACGAAACGGTCGAAACCCTAATCGAGCAAGCCCGCCGAGATCTAACCGGCGACGGCCTGAATCTGAACGACGCATCCTTCGTTCTCGAACTAGACATGCTCTACGGCGGCCAATTCCATGTGAAGCGCGCCCTCTCACCGTTACTCGCGGTGCACTCGACGGATGACGTCCGTGCCATCTGCGACGCCTTCAACAAAGAATTCAGCGAAGCCTTCAGCCCTTTCGTAGTAAACCCCGAGGGCGGCATTTTCATCGAAAGCTTCATCCTGAAAGCGATCGTGCCCACAAAGAAAATCGAGCTGCCGAAGCTCAAGCTGGAAGGCGCAAGCCCCGCAGCCGCCCGCAAAGGCGAGCGCCCCGTCTACTGGCCGCCCGATAAAGATTTTCGCCCCACACCAATTTTCACATACGAATCACTGCGTCCCGGCAACACAGTAGAAGGCCCCGCGATCGTCGAAGGCGAATACACCACGCTGGTAGTCCCCCCAGCGCTCCATTTTTCAATCAACGACCGGGGCCTAGGCATCCTGGAGAGCAAATGATGCCGCGCCGCAACGTCGTAGCGCCGGCGTCTCGCCAACTCCTAGCCTTTGAATTTGTAGCGGCCACCTTCAGCTGGGCGCCTTGGACCTGGTCTTGGTGGTTGAATTTGACTTTGTAGTGGCCGCCTGCATTCTGGGCGGGCGTTTTTTACTTAGCCTTTGCCTTTGCTGGTGACGTTGACAAGGAGACACATGCCCATCCCGACACTCGCCGAAAAATTAGCGTGGCTCAAACCCGCCCCCGCCACACAACACGAAAAAGACTGCGCTGCGAAAATCCCGCAAGGCGATTACGAAATCGGCGTGCAAATCACCAACGACATCCTGGACGAAGCCATGGAAGTGTTCATCCGCTCCTCGCGCAGTTATTTCGGCGTCTCTGGCGATTCCATGGTCGCCCTCTTCACGGCCGGCGGCGATCTCATCAACGCCTCCTGCGGCACCTACCTCCACGCCATCATCCAGCCCATCGTCATCAAATTTATTCTGAAATATTACGAAAAGAATCCCGGCATTCGCGATGGAGACATCTGGTACACCAACGACGCCCTCTACGGCGGCATCCACAATCCCGATCAAGTCGCGCTCATGCCCATTTTTTACAAGGGTCAGCTCCTAGCCTGGGGCTCCGCCGCGCTACACACCACCGAAACCGGCGCCATCGAGCCCGGAGGCATGCCGGTCAGCGCGAAATCGCGCTTCGAAGAAGGCCTGAATCTCCCTCCGATCAAAATCGGTGAAAACTTCGAAATCCGCCAGGATTTTCTAGAGTTTTACACCGTGTACGGCCTGCGCGCCCCCGCCATGTTCATTTCCGATCTCCGCGCGCGTTGCACCACCGCCGATCGCGTGCGCGTTCGCGTCCTCGAACTAGCCGAAAAACGCGGCCCGGACTTCGTAGTCGGCCTGATGCGCAAAATGTGCGAAACCGCCGAAGCCGGCGCCAGAAAGAAAATCAAATCTCTCCCCGACGGCAAATTCCGCGCAGTCGTTTTCAACGACGCGATTGGATGGACCCCGGCCCTGGTCCGCGCCTGCAACCTAACCCTAACCAAAAAAGACGGCGGCATCGTTTTCGATTTTGCCGGCACCTCCCCAGAGAATCCTTCCTCCTACAACGTCCATCCCCAAGCAGTAGTCGGCCACATCGCCAATTTCATGTACGAATATATTTTTCACGACCTCCCCATCGCCAGCTCCACCTTCGCCGCCATCGATTTCGAATTCCCCGAGGGCATCATTCTCAATCCCGATAAAATGGCCGCCACCAGTTGCTGCGTCTTCATCGGCATGCAATGCCGCTGCGCCACGCACAACGCTTTCGCAAAAATGATGTTTTCCAGCGCCAGCCTCTGGAAACAAGTCGCCGCCGCGCCCGGCAGCCAGCACACCTCGCAAATTTGCGCCGGCCACTCGCAGTGGAATCTCGCCGTGTCAGACGTTCTTTCGTTTTCGCTCAACACGCAAGGCCAAGGCGGCCGCTCCGGGCAAGATGGCATGGACGCATACGGCTTCGCCTGGTGCGCCTTCGGCCGCGCGCCCGATTCCGAGCAAGTCGAAAGCGAACTCCCCGTCACCGTCACGCTCTCGCAGCACTGGAAAGATTCCAGCGGCCCCGGCCTGCACCGCGGTGGTTCCGGCGGCGTGCAGCACTGGATGATTCACAAAGTTCCCGAACTCGTTTCCATGTGCATGGGCAACGGTAGCAAAGTGCCTCTCGGCCAGCCGCTTTTCGGCGGCTATGCCTCTTCGCCCATCCCCGGCATCAGCATTCGCAAAGCGGATTTGCTGAAACAAATGGCCGACGCCAACCCCGCGCTAACCATGGATTTCCGCACCATTCTGGAAGACCACACCATCCAGGGAAATTGGAATATGGAATTGATCGCGCGCACCCCGAAAGTTTATGACGAAGGCGATCTGCTCTTCGGTTTCAGCGGCGGCGGGCCCGGCTACGGCGATCCGCTCGAACGCGATCCTGCGGAAATTCTCGAAGACGTGAAGAAAAAAATCATCTCGGACGCCACCGCGCAGAGTATTTATCGCATCGCTTACGATCCCATCCGCCGCAAACTCGATCCCGAAAAAACTAGGCAACTTCGCGACGAAGAACGCCGCGCTCGCCTGGCCCGCGGCAAATCTTACGACGAGTTCCAGCAGAACTGGAGCCAACTCAGTCCTCCTAAAGAAATCTTGCAGTGGTACGGCACCTGGCCGGACGCCAAATCCACCGGCCCCTGCTTCCGCCCGTGATGCGCGCGCGATGAATGGCATCCTCACTCCGCGCCAGATACTCAAAGGGCTGCTGCAGGGAGCTCCGCCGCCTCGCCCGCTGTTCCTGCCCATCGTATTTTCGCTGGGCGCCAAAGTGGAAAATTTAAAGCTGCCAGTGTTTCTCGGCAACGCTACGAAAATCACGAATTCGCTCAGACAAATCCGCACGCATCTGCGCTCGGATGGCGTCGCGTGCTACTTCGATCCGTATCTCGAAGCGGAAGCCCTCGGCGCGACGCTGCAATACGCCGCAGACGACCAGCGACCGACGCTGCAATGGCCGCACGTATCCCAAGCAGGCGAACTCCCGGAAAATCTGCGCTCACCCGAAGACGCCGCGAAGAGCGCTCGCATCACCGTCGCAGTCGAAGTGATCCAGCGCCTCAAATCACTAACGCGCGATGAGCCTCTACTGTGTGCCGGCGTCAGCGGTCCATTCACTCTCGCCGCGCATCTTCTCGATTTGCGCCCCACGGATGCACCGCCACGGGAAGATTTCTCGGACGCCGCACTGGAATTAGCCGCCGCCACAATCACGCAGATCGCATCCAAGTTGGTGGAAGCCGGCGCCAACGTAATCTTCATCCAGGAAAACATTTTTCCCGCGCTCTCCTCTCAGCACTGCGGCGCCTGGGCCGAATCGCTGGCGGCAGCGTTCAACATCATCGGTTTCTACGGGGCTCTCCCCGTTCTGCTGCTCAGCGATCCCATTTCCTTCGCCGCAAACAAGGATGTCGTGTACACGCGCAATTGGGATTGCATCCTGTGCCCGGCGCTAGCCGCGTCGGCGCTCAGCGCAGCGGTATTTGCTCCTTCACCAGATCGCACGAAGATCGGAATCGCCCTGCCGGCGGCGGCATTTCAACCCGGCGCGGCGTCCATCGCGGAAAATCTCGTGGAATCACTTCATACTATAATGATGGAGTTGCGGCTCGTGCTCGTCACCACAGCAGGCGATGTGCCGGCAGCCACGGACATCAAGCTTCTAGCAAAAATAGGGGAGGTCATCCGTCGCTAGACGCACGAAATCCGCGCTCCGGATTTCACAGCATCGAACGCAATGAAATGAAATGACCACCAAGCCCCAACTAAACGATCGCGTCCGCCCCGTGCGCCTGCGCACCTCCGGCGCAACTCTCCATCACCTCGCCGGTGGCGCAATGCTGGTTCGTGCGGACGAGGCCTTGGGACCGTACCCGAAAGTTCTAACCGATCGCCTCACACACTGGGCGAAAATCTCGCCAAACAAAGTCTGCGTAGCGAAGAGGGAAGCAAATGGCGAATGGCGCAAGCTCACCTACGCGCAAGTGTTGCGAGCGGTCGAAAGTACCGGCCAGGCGCTTCTCGATCGCGGCCTATCGGAAGACCGACCGGTAGCCATCCTCTCCGAAAACGATCTCGAACATTTTCTGCTGATGCTCGCAGGCCAACACGTGGGAATCTCGACAGCGCATATTTCCCCGGTCTATTCGCTCGTCTCGCGCGATTTCGGCAAGCTGCGCCACACGCTCGGCCTGCTCAGGCCCGGCCTAGTCTTCGTTTCGAATGGCGAACGCTATGCTCGCGCCCTCGAAAAAGTAGTCCCGCCCGCCACAGAAATCGTCGTCACCACCGCGCCGCCGTCGACCCGATCAACAACTCTATTCGCCGAACTCGCAGGCACCACGCCAACCCCAGCCGTCGAAGCCGCGCACCACAAAATCGAGCCAGACACCGTCGCAAAAATCCTCTTCACCTCCGGTTCCACCGGCATGCCCAAAGGCGTTATCAATACGCACCGCATGCTTTGCTGCAATCAACAAATGATCGCACAGGTTTTCTGTTTCCTCCAGGATGAGCCCCCGGTCCTCCTCGACTGGCTCCCCTGGAATCACACCTTCGGCGGCAATCACAATACCGGCATCGCTCTCTACAACGGAGGCAGCTTCTATATAGATGATGGCAAGCCCGGCCCCTCGCTCATCGCAGAAACCATTCGCAACCTGCGCGAAATTTCCCCCACCGTTTATTTCAATGTTCCCAAAGGCTACGAAGATCTTCTGCCGGCCCTGCGCTCTGATGAACAGCTCCGCGAGAATTTCTTTCGCCATCTGCGCCTGCTGTTCTACGCCGGCGCCGGCTTGTCGCAACCGGTCTGGGACGCCTATCGCGACCTCGCCCTGCAAACATGCGGCGAGCGCATCATTATGGTCACGGGCCTGGGCTCGACGGAAACTGCGCCCATGGCGATTCAGACCACATGGGAAACCGATCAGGCAGGAGTAATCGGCATCCCGATTCCCGGCGTCGAAGCCAAACTCGTTCCGCGCGGCGCGAAACTCGAGGCGCGCGTGCGCGGACCGAACATCACGCCGGGCTACTGGCGTCAGCCGGAATTGACCGCAGAGGCCTTCGACGCGGACGGTTTTTACAGTTTCGGCGATGCGCTAAAGTTTGTCGATCCCGCGGACGTCAACAAAGGTTTCCTCTTCGACGGCAGGTTCTCTGAAGATTTCAAACTAGCCAGCGGCACATGGGCCAGCGTAGGCCCGCTGCGTTCGCGCATGCTCAGCCACTTCGCGCCGTTCGTGCGCGACGTAGTGATCGCCGGCCACGATCGCGACGACATCGGCGTGCTGATTTTCGCCGATGCCGACGCCTGCCGCGCCCTATGCCCGCAACTCGAGCGCACAGCATCAGCCGCAGACATTTTTTCACATCACCAAGTTCGCGCACGCTTTCAAGAGCTGCTCGAAACCGCCGCCGCAAGCGCCACCGGCAGCTCGAATCGCGTCACTCGCGCGATAATTGTGGACGAGCCTCCATCACTCGACGCCGGAGAAGTCACCGACAAAGGCTCGCTGAATCAACACGCCGTACTCGATCGCCGCGCCGCAATTGTCGAAGAACTATACGCGCCGCAATCATCGTCGCGCATTCTGTGCGTTAAAAACATTAAGGAGCATTAACTGATGGCCACGAATACCACCGGTGGTTTTTTCATCGCCTACGACGACATCTACCTCCTCGACGGCGTCCGCACTCCCTTCGTTGACTACAACTCCGCGCTGGGCCTGGTCTCCCCCACCGATCTCGGCATCAAAGCCGCCCGCGCCCTTTTCGAACGCACAAGAATTCCCGCGCAAGATGTCGGCTCCGTAATCGCCGGCAGCGTAGCTCAAGCCAGCTTCGATGCCTACATGCTTCCGCGCCACATCGGTCTCTACTCCGGCGTTCCGCTCGATCGCCCCGCGTTGCTGGTCCAACGCGTCTGCGGCACCGGCATGGAAGCCATCAGTCAAGCCGCCGACGCCATCTCCCTGAAAAAAATCCAGCTGGGCCTCTGCGTCGGCGCAGAATCCATGAGTCGCAATCCCATCGCTGCCTACACTCACCGCGGCGGTTTCCGTCTCGGCCAGGTCGAATTCAAAGATTTCCTGTGGGAAGCGCTGCTAGATCCCGCGCCGGGCATCACTATGGGACAAACCGCGGAAAACACAGCCCGCAAATACAAAATCACGCGCGAAGAAGTGGACCGCTTCGCCGAATTAAGTTTCGCGCGCGCTCTAGCCGCGCAAACGAGCTGCTTCCTCTCTGGCGAAATCACGCCACTCGTCAGCGAAACATTCGAACTCGAAGGTTACAACCCTCGCGGCATCCGCCTCCCCAGCAAAATCGAAAGCCTCGCCACCGACACGCACATCCGTCCCACATCCTGCGAAGTCCTCTCCAAAATTCGTCCCGCATTCGACGGCGTACAAACCGGCGGCAACAGTTCCGCGATCGTAGACGGCGCCGCGGCCGCGCTCGTCGGCTCCGGCGCATACGCAAAAGCGCGCGATGTCCAGCCGCTCGCGCGCGTCGCCGCCGTCGCCACGGTCGGCGTGCCCCCGGAAATCATGAGCATCGCTCCCGCGCCCGCAATCCGGAAACTCCTCGACGGCGTGGGCCTGCGACTCGACGCCATCGACCGCTTCGAAATCAACGAAGCCTTCGGCGCGCAAATCATCGGCGTCGAACGCGAGCTCGGCCTCGACCGCAACAAACTTAACGTCAACGGCGGCGCAATCGCCATCGGCCATCCCCTCGCGGCGACCGGCATACGCTTAGCTGTGACGGTGTCGCGCGAACTCCGCCGCTCGAACCTGCGCTACGGCATCGCGTCCGCGTGCATCGGCGGAGGGCAGGGAATCGCAGTGCTCCTCGAAATCCCGCGCTGAAAGCAAAATCCGGCAGCCGCGCCGGCGATACGCAGGCATGTGAACATTCGCGGCCGCAACCCAAAAACAAACACGCCACGTTGCAAATTCATCTTACTGATGTGTTCCATTCACGCGCACCCAACAGCAGTCACCGCATCATTCTGATGTAAACTGGAGTAATAGCAGCCAGCAAGGTCAGTCGGAGGTAAATTACTTTTATGGGCGATGCCGCACTCAAATCTTATCTATTCGTTAGCGATTTCGATCAGACTCTCACGTTCAACGATTCCGGTTACGTCCTGAGCGAAATCGTGGGCATTCCCACCGCGGAATTCGAGCGCAAAGCCGAAGGCATGGCGAAACTAAATCTCGTTCAGCAGGGCGCCGAACTAGCCTATCTCCTGCTCCACGATCCGGAATTCCGCTCGCGCGTCCGCAAAGAGCATTTGATGCAGGTCGGCAAGGAAATTCGCCTGAAAGCCAATATCGGCCTGCTGAACGAAATTCTCGATCACGGCATTCAAGGCTATCACTTCGATTTTTACGTTCTCTCCGCCGCTCCTGTCGAAGTGATTCAATCCGCCCTGGAAGGAATCCTGCCGCCCGACCGCATTCACGGCACGGAATTCAAATACAAAAGTACCGGAGAAATTGACACTATTGTGCGCGCCACCGCCGGTTACGGAAAAGTCGCTTTCCTCGACGAACTCCAGGCCAAAATGAAAATAGGTCCGGATCACGTCATCTACGCCGGCGACGGCAGCTCGGACATTCACGTCATGCTGCACATCAACGCACGCGACGGTTTCACCATCGCCGTCTCCGAAACCAAACACGTTTCGCACATCGCCCAGCGCACGATCCTCAGCACCAGCGCTCTCGGCGTCCTCGTCCCGATCCTGGAAAAAATTGTTGGCAAGGGCCGCGCGCAAATCCGCACGTTCCTGGAGTCCTACGGTTTTCTCATTCAAGAATGGGATAAAGTTCGCACCGACTGGCTCACGCTGCGCCCCGCGACGGAAGAAGCCGTCGAATCTCGCTCAATGGATGGCTCATCGCTATGATCAGCTCAATCGGCTGGCTCGCCACCGCGCTCGTCACCGCATCCTATTTTTTCCGCAACCACAAGACGCTCCGCATCATGCAGGCTCTCGGCGCCGTCGTCTGGTTAACCTACGGCGTCCTCATCAACTCCAAACCAGTAATGGTCGCAAACATAATCGTAGCCGTAGTCGCCCTGTACTCGACGTTCCTGCCAGCCCGCGTCCCCCCGCCAACCCCAGAAAGCGGCGCCTGAACCCAAGAAAATGCAAGCTAGCACGCTCAGCTAGCAGCACGGCCCCGACCGCCCGATTGAGCCAGAGTCGGCGATTCTTGCACATTCAATTTTTCAGAACAAAGATAACGTCCGCGGTCATGCCCATCGATTGGATCGGCTTTCCGTCAAGAGTTGCCGGCGTGTAGCGCCAGTGAATGACCGCCTCTTCGGCTGCTTTGCACGAGCTCGCGTCGTCGGAGAAGCCGTCGCCCGAGACTGCGCGAGCGTTGTAAACGACGCCGTCCGCACCGATGTTGAAATAGACTCGAGCGGTTCCGCTGATGTGCTGGGCGGCAGCTTCCGGCGGGTACACCGGATCAACCTTCGTAACCAATCTTGCGGGATCAATCTTGAAATTGGCGATTCTTATTTTGACAAATGGATGGCGACTGTCCCACCGGAACCCTCCGTCAATAAACATGAAATAGCCGATTCGCTCGCCCTCAGGGTTTTCCGATGTCTCCCAGCCGGCGGAGTATATGTCGAGCGGCCTTTGCAGCGACTCGAGCATGCGCCACGCCATGCCCTTACCGGGTTCGGGATCATCGTTCACGCTTCGGATGAGGAGCCGTCCGCCCTGTCTTGCGAGTTCGACGAGGTGTTCGATGAAGAGCTTTTCATCTGGGCCGCGGAATTTCTGATCACACAACCCCATCCAGCTGTCCGCGTGGTCGGATCTGTACATGCTGTGAAGCCAGAGAGCGCAATCCGGAACCTCCGTGTCTTTCACGAGCGCCGCCAGCTTGGCGAGATCATCATGCTTAGCCGCCTCCAGCATGGCTTCCAATAGTTGTCGCAGTCCAGCGGCGGTATTTGGCTGGTTCGAGGACTCTGGCATTCCGATAGGAGAAGATACGGTTTTTTCTTGCGCGTGCACCGGAATCGGAACAGCTAGGAATATCAACAAGAATGTGAACGTGCGTTTCAGTAGATAGTTGAATTGCACGTTCACTCAATATCCGAAATCGTGAAAAAGCGCAACGCAGAAGTCGTACGCCGTGCGGCGTTGCGAGATTATGGTCGAATGGCGTTGCGATCCTAAATTGCGCTGCTGTCCAACCGCGCGTGCGGCGAGTTCACCTCCCGAGCGCGAGCGAGCGCACGCAAAGCCAGGCCTAGAGCGAAATCCACCCCGCATGTATCAACCATAACGACGTAACCCCCACCAAAATCCACAAAATCACGCCCTGCAGCATCGGACGCACGCCCACCTGCCGCACCGTAGCCCGCGAAATCCCCGTCCCGATCAAATACAGGGTCGCCGTCAATCCCAATTTCCCCATCACACTCAGCGCGTGCCACTCGCGCGAAAGCCCCGGCAGGTAAGTGTTCGCCACCGCCGCCAAACAGAACAAAGCAATAAACCACGGCCATTGAATTCGGCTGTCCGAACGCTTCAGCACCGCCGCCCCCACAGAAACCGGCACGATCCACAACGCACGCGTCAATTTCACCGTCGTGCCCACCACCAACGCCACCGCTCCATAACGCGCCGTCGCCCCCACCACCGAACTCGTGTCATGAATCGCCAGCGCTGCCCACAATCCAAATTGTTGCTGCGACAAATGCAGCAGCCACCCCAGCGGCGGAAAAATCAGTAGCGCAATCGCATTCAATATGAAAACTGTGCCCAGCGAAACCGCCGTTTCTTCCTGATCTGCGTGGATAATCGGCGCCACCGCCGCAATCGCGCTCCCACCGCAAATCGCAGTTCCCACGGTGATCAATATCGAAGCCGTCTTGTTTACCCCCAGAATCCGCCCCGCCAGCAATCCAGCAGTCAGCGCGAACCCAATGCTCACCGCCGTGTAAACGAATCCGCTGCGCCCTGCGCGCAATACTTCGTGCAGGTTCATGCCGAAGCCCAGTCCCACCACCGATGCCTGCAGCAAATATTTCGTCGCCGTTCGCGATTCCGCTTGCCAAGGATGCGTCAACCCCAGTCCAAATATCAGCCCGAGCGCCAGCGCCACCGCCGGAGACACCAGCCCGCTTGCGCACAACACAAATCCCAGCACAAACAAAATTTTTACGGCCAAACGAATCTCCAAGCAGCGTCACGCGACGCCAGAAAGCAGAACTCCCCCGCGGTCCAGTCTTATATCATTAATACCGCTGCGTTGCTCGGCCAGCACGCCGCGGGACCTTTTCCGTCGGCCCGTCGCGTTAGGTCTGGACTCCTGTCCTCGCGCGAATCGAAAGGTCTTCGCGTCCACGCCTCAGCCCGTCCCGCAGCTCAGAAAAATCCAAGACAGACAGCCTCTCCTGCCCCTTACATCTTCGCCCCTTTCTCGAATTTAGAGTGGACATCCGTACCCCTTCTCGGTCAAATTATGGGGGTAGCTTTGCTGTGCTTTCGTTGTCTGGGGGAACTACGCGATGCGATACCTAGCTTTCCTATCAGGATTGGTATTTCTGCTATGCATAAGCGCCGGCGCGCAAACCACTGCCTTCAATTCCGTTTTGCTGCCGTCCTCCTATTTTGCTGTGCCTGGCACTTTTGATGCACCCACAAACGCACCGGTGATCGCGCTCACACCGTTTTCCAGCGCCCCGGCAAACACTCCTCCCGGCGCCTTGCCCTCTTCCACGCCGCTCTCGTTATCGTTGCTGCCTGCGCCACCGCAAGACGTCACCAGCGTGTTCGAGACCTATGCCTGGCAAATCTACGGCGGTTACACGTTTCAGCGTTTCTACGAATTGCCGGGTATCACCCAGAACATGAACGGGTTCAATTTCAGTGCGGTTTATTACTGGAAAGATTGGCTCGGCGCCGATGGTGAGTTCGCCGCGGTTCACGGAAATCAAAGTAATGTTAGCTCCTGGTTCCTGTTCGGCGGCGGCGGACCGCGTTTTCGTTGGTCCGCGAAGAAGGGAATCGAGATTTGGGCGCATGGCCTGGTCGGCTATTCGCACTTCACTCCGCAGACGGCTGCTGGCGTCCAGCACGCCTTTGCCTACGAACTCGGCGGTGGCGTTGACTTGCCCTTTAAGGAGCGCTGGGCGATTCGCTTGGAGGGAGACGCCATGTGCTCGCGCTACTTCAACACGTATCAATACAGCCCCAAGGCCTCTGCCGGCCTAGTCTTCCGATTCTAGCGTCGTCGAACGCAGCCTTTGACGTTGTAGCGGCGCGCTTTGGCTGGGCGCCTTTGACTGAGCGCTGCCCGCACTTCGCTCTCTCGCATTCGCAACAAGCATCCGCGCCTAGCCTATTTTGGAGTGCGGCGGCTTGCCGCCGCTTTCGCGATAACCTAACACTCGGCGCGGTCGCTCCAGGCGAGGCTTGCCTCGCCGCTGTTGGCTGCTGCCACCCGTTGCGGCGTCGACTCCATCGGATTTGTGGGGCGCGGCTTCAGCCGCGGCATCACGCTACCGCTATCCAAGGGACTTCAGTCCCTGAAACTCCCTCGCACCGCGCTCCTGTGGGCAACGGCAGCGCGGGCACTCAGCAACCGCTGCCACTTTTTCATCGCACACCTCATCCAATTGATCATGAACCCATTCGATGAATTGCAAATTCGCGACGTCCTCCTCCGCAACCGCATTGTCGTCTCCCCCATGTGCCAATATTCCAGCACCGATGGCTTCGCGAACGACTGGCATCTCGTCCATCTCGGCAGCCGCGCCGTAGGCGGCGCCTCCCTGATTTTCACCGAAGCGTGCGCCGTCTCCCCCGAAGGCCGCATCAGCCCGCAAGATCTCGGCATTTGGAAAGACGATCACATCTCCTTCCTCTCGCGCATCACGCAATTTCTGCTAGGGCAGGGAACCGTCCCCGGCATCCAGCTCGCACACGCCGGACGCAAAGGCAGCACGGCTCGCCCGTGGGAACCCGGCGGCTTCGTCCCCGAATCACAAGGCGGCTGGAAACCGGTCGCGCCCAGCGCCATCCCTTTTTCCGATAACTATGCGAAGCCCGCTGCGCTCGATGCCGCCGGAATTCAGAAAGTCATCAAAGATTTTGCCGCTGCCGCAGCGCGCGCGCTGCAAGCCGGTTTCAAAGTGATCGAAATCCATTCCGCGCACGGCTACCTGCTCCACGAATTTCTCTCGCCGCTGGCGAACCAGCGCAGCGATTCCTACGGCGGCTCGCCCGAAAATCGCACGCGCCTCCTCCGCGAAGTCGTCAGCGCAGTCCGCCGCGTCTGGCCCGCCGGTTTTCCCTTGTTCGTTCGCATCTCCGCGAGCGATTGGGTTCCCGGCGGTTGGGACCTCGAGCAATCCGTCGCGCTCGCGGAATCACTCGCCCCGCTCGGCGTCGATCTAATTGACTGTTCCTCCGGCGGCATGGTTCCGAATGCGCAAATTCCCGTCGCCCCCGGCTACCAGGTTCCTTTCGCCGCAGAAATCCGCGAGCGCACCGGCATCATGACCGGCGCGGTGGGCATGATCACGAGTGCCCGCCAAGCCGACACGATCCTCGACCAAGGCAAAGCCGACGTAGTAATCCTGGCCCGCGAATTCCTCCGCCAACCCTACTGGCCGCTCGCCGTAGCCCGCGACCTGGGCTTCGCCGTAAGCTGGCCAGTCCAATATCTCCGCGCAGCCCCAGACCGCACCCCACCGCGCGAACCCATCAAGCTGCCAACAAATCCATCCGCCCAAGCCGAGCACGACGAAACCCAAGAATAGCCAACGTAGCGCCGACGCCGAGGCCATCTTGGAGTGCGGAAGCTTGCTTCCGACTTCACGACGCAAGGCTTGCCGCGCCGCTCTCAGCACCGCTAAACGCGTGTTGCGTTCGTCAACGCTTAACAAATTCGTGGGGCGCGGCTTCAGCCGCGCCATGAGACCACCGCGGGTCACAGGGTTTCAGCCCCTGAAGCTCCCCAACGCGCCTCATCTCTCCGAATCGGAAACACTCCGCGCAAACTCCCTACCCCCAACTCCCCAATCCATCTACCATTATCCACGTGACGACGACCGCTCACCTCCACCGTCGCATCGCCGCGGCCACCGGCATCGTGATGGCCAGCGTTTTGCTCAGCCGAATCCTCGGGTTCTTTCGCGATTGGACCGTCGCGCACCAAGTCGGCGCCAACGCCGCTACCAGCGCCTACTACACCGCATTCACGCTCCCCGATTTTCTCAACTACCTGATCGCCGGCGGCTCGCTCAGCATTACCTTCATCCCAGTCTTCGCAAAATACGTCGCCGAACAACGCGAAGACGAAGGCTGGCGCGTCTTCTCCACGGTAGTCACCGTGATGGGCTTCGTTCTGGTCACGCTGGTAGTCCTCGGCGAAATCTACGCCGCGCGTCTGGTGAAATACATCGCTCCCGGCTTCGCCCCCGCCGAATTCCAGCAAACAGTATTCCTCACGCGCCTGATGCTCCCCGCGCAAATCTGCTTTTACGAGGGCAGCATCCTCAGCGCCGTGCAATACGCCAAAAACCGCTTCATCATTCCGTCGCTCGCGCCGATCATCTACAACATCGGCATCATCCTAGGCGGCGTCCTCCTCTCGTCGCGCGTCGGCATTACGGGATTCGCCGTCGGCGTGCTAGGCGGTGCGATCTGCGGAAATTTCCTGCTGCAAATCTACGGCGCCTGGCGCGCCGGCGCGATTTTTCGCCCCAATTTCAACATCCGCCACCCCGGCTTCTGGATGTTCCTGAAGCTTTCCGTCCCCATCATGCTCGCGCTCTCACTTTCCTTCGTCGACGATTGGATCATCCGCTGGTTCGGCTCCTATCTCCAGCCGGCCTCGATCACCTGGCTGAACAACGGCAAAACCCTAATGCGCGTCCCGCTAGGCCTGGTAGGCCAAGCCATCGGCGTTGCGTCCTTTCCGATCCTTGCGCAGCTCTACTCGGAAAAAAAATTCGACGACCTAAATCAAATCCTCAACTCCACATTCCGCGCTCTGATTTTCCTGCTCCTGCCCATTTCCGCACTGACGATCGCGCAAAGCCTCCCGCTCGTTTACCTGGTCTTCTCGCACACCCGTCTCCACGGCCCCGATCTAGCCGCCACCGCTTCCACGCTCGCGTTTTTCTCAATCGGAATGTTCGCCTGGGGCGCGCAAAACATTCTAGCCCGCGGCTTTTACGCCACGCGCGACACCATCACGCCAGCCGTGGTCGGCACCGTCACCACCCTCCTCAGCCTCCCGGTCTATTGGCTCCTGGTCCGTCGCCTCGACTTCGTCGGCTTGGCCCTAGCCAGCACCATCGGCATAGTGGCCTACACCATCCTTCTCTTCGTCCTGTTAGCCCGCCGCACAAAAAATCCAGAAGAAGGCAGCCTGGTAGTCTTCTTCCTGAAGGTAGCAATCGCATCCTGCGCCACAGGCTACGCGGGTTATCGCCTCGCAGCGTGGCTGGAAAATTTCATCCACTGGCAACGCATATTCGGCGCCCTGCTCCTGCTGACGCTGGTAACCGCAGCCGGAATCGCACTCTACATAGCCCTGCTAAAAATATTCCGCGTCCCAGAAGTAAACCAATACCTCCGCCGCGCCTACACTTTCGCCAAGCGCACGTGATGCCACCGAGCCTGGGAACGTCAACCTCCCGCTCGGCACACTCCATCACGTTCTCCCGCTGCCTCGATGCCCTTACTGCACCCGCTCCATGACCGGACGCACCGTAACCTCGCTATCCTTAATCACCTCAAGCTCTCGCGATCAATCGCGCTTCCCGCTGGCAGGCAATTCAATCCGGTGCGCCCCGCTCGCCAGACGCAACGTCGCCGGCGTCTGCCCCACAAAATGCCCATCCACATAAAGCTCCGCGCCCGCCGGATCGGAGGCAACCGCCAAGCTCCCCGTGCCAGCGACGCGTGCCTTCTCGCCCTCATCGCTCATCGCCGCATTCACCGGCTGCGGATGCATTGGTCCCACCCGCGCATCCCCTGCCCACGTCGTGCTGGCAGTCTCAGCCCCCGCCGCCAGCTTCATGTCGAAATGATCCGACTTCAGCACAAAATAATTTCCGCGTCGCTCTCCATTCACCGCAAGCCACTCGAACGGCCTATCCGTAATGCTGACTTGCTGCGCCGCATATCCGTCCTTCGACACGCGCAACGTCATGGCATGTTCAAGCCGCGCCCCACACACCGTATGCGTTTTATGAACGTAACCGCCGGGATAATCGGTGTGAAAAGCAGTAGTTCCCACCAGCGCCCCGTCAATCTCCACATTCGCCCGAGCAGGCGCGCGAGTAATGTTCACTGATTCCGCGCAAGTCCGCTGCGCGAACACAAAAATCGCCAAGACCCCCGCCAAAGCAGGGAAAACGACCCGCCCGAATGTCCGCATGGAGACCCCCAAGGTGAGGAATCGACCCTGTCACCCACCAACGCGCCCGTCAATCCGCCGAACGACTGACGAGCTCAAATAGCGATGCCCATACAAGAGCCGCACTCGCGCTGCAACGGAAGTGCCATGAAGTCACAAACTTACGCGAGCACAAAAACGAAACCACACCTTGAACCAGCGCATCTTTCAATAGAGGGCGCGCTGCGAATATTTTCACAGCGGTGCTTTCACCCGCAGCAGTATCGAGGCTGTCTCGCTCGAAATTTCCGCGGCAAATTGCACTTTTGAATGGAGGAGAAATAGAAATGGACCTTCGTAGGAAAACCTGCCTCACAGTGGTTGCTGTCCTAGCTCTTTCCCTGCCGATCTGGGCGCGCACCGATTCGGCTCAGCTCGTGGTCGATCATCCCGTCACGATCGGCGCCCAGCAGTTGAAACCCGGGACGTACAATCTCAAAGCGAACGACGCCGAGAATCAAATCAGCATCGTCCGAGCCGACGATGGCAAGACCATCGCATCCATTCCGTGTGAATGGGTTCAACTCGCGCAAAAGCCTCGCCAAACAGAAGTCCTCTTCAACGCCGACCGCGTCGTAGAGATCGATTTCGCTGGCCAGACCAAGGGCGTCGCATTTCGCTAATCTGCGGCAAGACCGAAAATGGCCGGAGGCGGACTGCACATCCGCCTCTTTCTATTTCTTTGCGGTCTAGCGCAAATACCGCCCCAACCAATCCAAGAACGTCCCATACCACAACTCACTATTCTGCGGCTTCAAAACCCAATGCCCCTCGTCCGGGAAAATCACCAACTTCGACGGCACCCCCTGCACCTGCAAAGCCGTAAAAAACTCCAAATCCTGATTGTAAGGCACGCGAAAGTCCAGCTCTCCTCCGACCACTAAACTCGGCGTCTTATATTTCCCCAACCCCGCCGCAAACTCGCTCGGCGCCCACTTCCGATACAGCTCCGGCTTAACCCAAGGCGGCCCGCCAAATTCCCAATCCGCGAACCACAATTCCTCCGTCGCTCCGTACTCGCTAACCAAATCGTAAGGCCCCGCATGGCTGATCAAACATTTGAACCGGTCCGTGTGCGTGGCAATCCAATCAATCATGTACCCGCCGTAAGATCCTCCCGCGGCACCCACTCGCGCCCCATCAATAAACGGATACTTCGCGATCGCTGCGTCCAGCCCCTTCATCAAGTCTTCGTAAACCCGCCCGCCCCAATCGCGGCTGATCTCCGCCGTAAATTTCTGTCCATAACCAGTTGACCCGCGCGGATTGACCATCACCACCACATACCCTCCTGCGGCCATCACTTGCTGGTTCCAGCGATAACCCCAAGCGTCCGTCCAAGCCCCCTGCGGCCCGCCATGAATCAAAAATAAAGCCGGGTATTTTCTCGCAGCATCAAAATGCGGCGGCCGAATGATGAAACCTTCCACTTTCGCTTTGTCCGCACCCTCAAACCAAAACGCCTCAGGTGGCACAAGCTCAAGTTGGGAAAGCAGCATATCGTTGTGGTGTGTCAATTGGCGCGGTGTCGAGGACTTCTTGAAATCCATTGCAAAAACTTCCGCTGGAAGCTTCAGGCTAGTCCTCACGATCGCGAGGGTGTTGCCGTCCGAGCTCAAGTCAAATTCGGAATTAAACCCTGCCAAGACTCCCTTTACTTCGTTGCGCGGGGGAAGCGCGACTCCCCATAGAATCATTTCCCCGTTTTCCTCTGCGGTGAAGTAAATGGTTTGGCTGTCAGGAGACCATTCGTACGATTCGACGCTGTGGTCGAACTCTTCAGTTACAGTCGCGGTCGCGGACGTCGCGCGATTGAACAACATCAAGCGCCAACGATCCGCCTCATATCCGGCAAGAAATTGCGCGCGATAAGCAATCCATTTTCCGTCCCGAGAATAAGCCGGCCCCCAATCGTTCCCTGGATTCGTAGTGATCCGCTTCGGCTCGCTCCCACCGGAAACCTCCACCGTAAAAAGATCTCCGTTCGTGCTCAACGCCTCGTCCTTATCCGTATTCGCCGTAAAGCACAGTTCGCGACCGTCGGGCGAAAACGCAATCGCCTCCGGCGCCCCCTCGCTAAAAGGTGGCACATCGTAGTTCGCGCCAGGCGTCAAATCCCGCGCCGCCCCGCCACCATCCATCGCCGCCACAAATAAATGACTACGCTTGCCGTCCCACCATTCGTTCCAATGCCGATACAAAAGCTTTTCGTATATCCGCGCCTTCACCTTGTTTTTTTCTTTGGCCGCGTCGCGCGCAGCGTTGCAAGCATCATCCCGGCAATCCGGATATACGGAAGAAATAAACGCGACCGTCTTCCCATCCGGCGACCACAGCTCGTTGTCCGCTCCGGTAGAAATCGAAGTCAGCCGCGTCGCCTCGCCGCCGTCCAGCGCGATCCAATAAATTTGCGGCGTCCCCGACCGCCCCGAAATGAACGCCAGCTTTTTCCCATCCGGCGACCATCGCGCCCGCATGTCGCTCCCCCCGCGCGTCAATTGTCGCGCCTCGCCACCGCCGCCAGCCGCCACCACCCAAATGTCGCGCACCGAGCGATTCGCCTCCAGATCAGGCGTCGCCACGCTATAAGCGATCCAATTCCCATCCGGCGAAATCTGCGGCTCGCCAACCCGATGCAGCGAAATCAAATCCTTAAATGTAATCGCGCGCTTCTCCGCCGTCTGCCCCGCAGCAACCCGAGCAGCCACAGAAGCCGTCGCCACAACTACCATCACCACGATCGCCGCCCCGACAACTAGCGCCCCACGCCTCATACTTCCTCCCCGTTGAAAATGCCACCATTCTGCCGCCAAAGTCATCAAAACGTGTGATGATCACACTTTCGTTTTCCTTTTCCAAGGTAGTACTCTATGGCGTCCAAAGATCTTGGTCTTTGTTGCGGCCAGCTTTAGCTGGGCGCCTTTGACGTTGCTGCTGAATTTGTAGCCGCCGGTTCAGCCTCATCGAACCGGACAGTCGTTGCGGTTGCTGTGCCGTTGCCTTTCTCTGTGTCTCGGCGATATTTTTTCGCCGTTGTCTTTGCGTTCGGATTTACATCAGGTAGGTTCGATCCGTAGTTTTATCAGTGTTAATCTGCGTTCAGCAGTGGTGCCTTCGAACTCCGCAAACACCACGACCAACTCAGATCCGCGACCGCACCCGGCAAGTAAGAAACGCCTGCCCAGCCCCCGCCAAAATCAACAAAACACTAAACGGCCGCGGAAAAGTCACAATCCTCCGCGTCTCAATGATCGCCTTACCCTCTCCAACTTGTATTTCCTGTTTCTTCGCAGGCATCGCCACCTGCGGATGGATCAACGCGGCGATCCCGGCCGCCAGCAGCAAAATCCCCACAATCGCAATCGGATGAAATTTCATCTCAGCAACTCCGCGCCCTCAATTCGCCGCGCCGGATGTGCCAGACACGCCCGACCCGCCTTGCACCAGCGCACGTGTAATCTCCCCCAGATAATCCGGCCGGCTCTCGTCCCGTACAATATGCGGATACCGCAACCCCCCATGATAATCCACGGAAAAAGTCCGGAATTGCGCCCCATTCGCCACAATTAATTGGATCGGCTCCGTCGCCGTTTTCGCCGCGTCGATCGCTCCGCGCATCGCGTCCGACGAATATTGCGCCCCATTCACCGCCACAATCTTCATTCCCGGACCAATCCCCGCGTTGTAAGCCGGCCCACCGTGAATCACGTCGCCCACCATGCCCTCCTCGGACGCGGAAAATCCGGCGGTCCACGAGAAATCAGCGCGCCGCGCCAGCTCTTCTGCGATCGTCAACACTTCGTTGGGCTGCTCGTTGTACACCAGCTTCCAACCGCTCTTCTCCACCGCCTCGTTGGGAGTCTTCGTCGCCACGCCGTCCAGCCGCGCGCGCAAAAATCCCGCCCAATCGTACGGCGCGACGCTGTTCAAAGTCGCCACCACATCTTCAAACGTGTAAGTCTTCAATGCGGGCTGCCCGCTGGTCCCGCCGTGAAAGATCCGGCAAAAGTCCTCGATCGATTTCTTATCCTTCGTAATCGTCCGCAATGTTTCATCCACGTCCAGCCACAACAATTCGCCCTCTTCGTAGAAATCCGTTCCCCTGCGCCAGTTGGACCAATCATTCGTCGCGTCGTAAAGGAAGGGCGCTGCATCCGCCGTATCCTGCAAAGGACGCCAGTCGCGCCCCGGTCGGTGTTCGTACTGCGCCACCAGCCCCGCAAAATCCTCGCGCCACTGCGCCTGCGTCTGCAGCCCGCTACGCGCCGTCAATACCTCGCCCAAATACTCCGTCAACCCCTCGTAAACCCACAGCAGATCGTCCTTCATGGGCTGCTGATAATCGGGAGTCGCAAGGCCCGCCGGACGGCGATATTTTCCGTTCCAGGAATGGACATACTCGTGCGGTAGCAGCGTCGCGAATTCGACGCGCTCGGCATCATCAATCAAACTGCGTTCCGCCGTGCGGTCATCGCTCGATTCGTGATGCTCCAGGCCAAAGTGCGCCACGTCGTCGCTGAGCGTCAGCAGAAAATGGTAATCGCGATAATGTCGCGCCCCGAAAAGCGCATAAGCCTCCGCCACCAGATTGTGCAGCTGTAGCTGCGTTTCCGGCGTCATCGCGAGCGCCGCCGCGCTGTCCGCGGCAATATCAATTTCATGCGACGGAGTTTGTCCCGGCGTGAGCTGAATTGCCCGATAGTAGCGCCCCGAAATCACCGGCGAATCCACCAGGGTGATCAAAGCCGCCGGCGCAAATTCAATCGTCGCCCCATCCTGCTTCGCAATCGGCAGCGCCGTTCCGAATTTCCAGTCGGCGGGCAACCGCAAACTCGGCGCGAAAATAATGTCCTTCGCAGGCAGTCCCTTCGGGTACATCAGCACCTGGTTCCAGCTCAACACATCCAGCGAAGCCGTCGCCGAAGCCCCCGCCGAAAAACCGGTTGCAGGTCCCGACAACAAAAAATCAAAATCCGCCTCAAGGACACTCACTCCCGCCGGCACGTCCACATGAATCGAAAACATCTCGACCAAATCGCGCCGCCAAGCGATCGCTTTCCCGCCGCCGCTGAACTTCATCCCCGCCACTTGAATAATCGGCCCATCCGGCATGTGCTCCCCTGGGATCCATTCCGGGTAATACAAAGTCAACGGCCCGCCCGACACCGGAATTTCGATATGCACATGCAAAATTTTCTGCGGCGCCTGCGACGCATCCACCTGTAACCGTATCGGCGCCGCCGCAGTCTGCGCCATCGCCACATTCGCGCAGCCGCACACCAGCACCAGCAACAACGCCAGCGCCCCAGCTAACGCCATCACCGCAGTGTGCATAATCGCTCGCATCCATACCTCCAAAATGTCGGATCGAATGATCGAAATATAAAAACTCAAAAGATAAAAGTCTCAAAAGCCCTGAACGCCCACCTGCCACATCAAAAATCCCAGAACCTGCGTATCCTCTTCAATCATCTTACTCACCGGACGCCCCTCGCTGTGGCCCAACTTCGTATCGTACAAGAGCAAAATCGGCCTATCCCCGCCCTGCGCCGCCTGCACTGCCGCCGTCATCTTCCGCGCATGCAAAGGAGCCACCCGCGTGTCGCTGTCTCCGGTCAAAAACAAAATCCCGGGATATTTCGTCCCCGGCATCACATGGTGATAAGGCGAATAAGCAAGAAGCGCAGGGAACTGCTCCGCATCCTCCGACGACCCGTACTCCGGCACCCAATACTTCGCCACCAAAAAATTCTGATAACGCACCATATCCAGCAGCGGATACCCGCACACTATCGCGCGAAAAAGCTCCGGCCGCTGCGTCAGAGCCGCCCCCATCAACAATCCCCCGTTGCTGCGCCCGGTAATCGCCAGCTTTTCTGCGCGCGTGTACTTATTCGCGATCAGCCATTCCGCCGCCGCGTAAAAATCATCAAACACATTCTGCTTTTTCTCCAGCATCCCGGCGCGATGCCAGTCCTCGCCGAACTCCCCGCCTCCTCGCAAACTCGGCAACGCAAACACGCCGCCATGCTCGACCCACAAGACCGCGTCATCGCGAAACAACGGCGTCTCGCTCACGTCAAACCCGCCATAAGCCGTCATCAAAACCGGATTCGCCCCGTCCAGCTGCAATCCCTTCTTGTAAAATAAAAACATCGGCACGCGCGTCTTGTCTTTCGATTCGTACCAGACCTGTTTCACTTCAAACCCGCTCGGATCAACTGGCACCGCCGGTTTCGCCCACACTTCCAGCCCTCGCGCGCCCAGATCATAGCGATAAACTGTCGCCGGTATCGCGAACGATTGAAACGAAAAGAACACTTCGCTCGATTTCCATCTCCCCGTAATTCCCGCCACGGTTCCCAATTGTGGCAACGTAACTGCGCCAGCCGCCTTCCCATCCACTTCAAATACTTTCAGTTCCGAAGCCGCGTTGTGCGAATACTGTGCCACGATTTTCCCGCCCGCCAGGCGGAACTCCTCCATCCGCGATTCGCCCTCGGGAATAATTTCTTTCCAATGTTCCTGTGAAGGAGTCCGCAGCGGCACCGCCACCATCCGCCACTTCGGCGCCTTCCAATTCGTCTGCAGGTACAAAGTATCGTTCGCGATTGTGCCCTGAAAACATCCCGCGAGCGTGTTCACCACCGGCACAACCGGCCCTGCAATCTTCAAATCCTGAAAATAAACCTCCGATCTGTCACACGCCGACCCGTAAAACACAGTGAACAACAAATATCGCTGGTCCTCGGACAAATCCACGGCCAGAATCTTGTCCGGCGTATAACCGTCGCCAAAAACCTTGGTGTCCTGCGCCGGATCCGTTCCCATCGCGTGAAAATAAGCCCGCGGCCCTTCCTCCGCCTGTTTCGAATAATAAAATCCAGTCTTGTCTTTCCTGAATGTGGGGCTGGAAATGTAGCGCGCCCGCGGTAGCACGTCTTTGCGCTCTTTCCCAGTATCAGTGTCCAGAAAATGCAGCGAAACCTCGTCCTCGCCGCCCTTGCGCACCCCATATCCGATCAGCTTCCCGTCATCCGAAATCCCCTCGAAATTCACGCTGGTAGTGTGATCCGCGCTCAGCTTCGCCGGATCCACCAGCACTTCCTCCTCGCCCTTCGCTCCGCGCCGCATATAAAGCACGAACAAATCCTGGTTCGCCGCGCGCCTCGCATAAAAATATCGTCCCCCGCGCTCGATCGGCAGCCGAATCGTGTCCACCTTGATCAATTCCCCCAGCCGTTTCGCGATCGCATCCTGACCCGGCAATTTCCCCAATACCGCCTGCGTGCAAGCGTTTTCCGCCTCAATCCAAGCCCGTGTTTCCGCGCTGTCCTGCTCCTCCAGCCAGCGATAAGGATCGTGCACCACGGTTCCGTGAATCGTCTCCGCCACATCCTCAATCCGCGCCGCCGGCGGACACTTCGCCTTAGCATCTTGTGCATTCACAGGAGTCACGCTCGCAATCACAAAAAATAAGGGCAGGAAAAATCGCAGTGGTTTGAAATTGAAAAGGCGCACGGAACTAGAAGAATCTCCGAGCGCAGCGCCGCTACTTGCCGCAAACTCAACTTTCAATAAATTCCTCCAGCGCGGACCTTCACGTTACCGGCGTGGCCGTCTTCCGAGGCGGATTAAAAAATGGCAAGTCCCTCACCGTCGCACGTACCTTATGACGCACCGCTTCCACCGTCAGTTCCATCTGCAATTCCGTCCCCGCCGCCGCGTGCTCGCGCTGCAAACTCCCCAGCGCGATCATTTTCTTCAGCGTCGGCGACCACGTCGTCGAAGTGGCCTTGCCCACCTGCAATCCGCCGCGATACACCGGCACATGCGCGCGCGAAGCCGTGCTCTGCACCTGCGGCCCCAATCCCACCGCGTCGTAAAGCCGCTCCACGTCTTCCCAACGCACGTCCAGCCCCATCAACAGCCGCTTCGGCCCGCGTTCGTTTTCCGCCACCAGCGCCTCGCGCCCGATAAAATATTCCTTCTTCAGGTCCACCATCTTGCCCAACCCCAATTCGTAAGGCGAGTATTTCTGCGCTTCAATCAACGCCCGTTTGCTGCTGGTGTAATCCACCTCCAACATGATCAATCCCGCCTCGATCCGCGCCACGTCGAGCGCAATGATTCCGGCCGGGTGCAAATCAAAAGGGCGCCCGTTCTCCATCAGCGCGTCCCAAACGCGCGGCGCATCCTGCCAAGGAATCCATATCTCATACCCCAGATCGCCCGTATAACCAGTCCGCGAGATATCCACGTCCACGCCGCCAATTTTCCCGCGCGTATACCGAAAGTATTTCAGATTCGCAATATCCGCCTCCGCCACCATCTTCAACAGGCGCCCCGAAGTCGGCCCCTGCAGCGCCAGCGCCGCCACTTTGTCCGAAATATCTTCGATCTGCACATCCAGCCCCAGCGCATTCTGGTGAAACCAACGAATGCTCGGATCCGCCGCCGTCCAACGATACGAATTCTCCCCCAGCCGCGAGATCGTCCCGTCATCAATCACTTTCCCCTGCTCGTCGCACCAGCAGCAGTAAATCACCTGCCCGATCGCGACCTTATGAATGTCCCGCGTGATCACCCGGTTCACGAATTTCGTCGCGTCCTTCCCCTCGATCCGGTATTTGTATAGCGGCGTCACATCAATCAGCGCGCAAGCATTGCGAATCGCGTTGTACTCGTGGTCGTGATGCATTTCGTACACGCTCACCGCGTAGTACCCCGACCACTCGCGATAATTCATGCTCTCGCACAATTTCAAAGTTCTATCGTGAACCGCAGTCCCAATCGGCACAGTCACTCCTAGCCACAAGAAAAACCCCACAACACGCAGCCCGCGATTATAGTGCCCGCGCTACCCCAGTCGCAACGTTTAGCCGCGCGTCAATCATCACTTGTCACTCGTCACTCATCACTGCCTCCCTGACTCCAAGTCAGCCATCCACGCTTCTTCCTTGTGACTCCGCGCCCCCGCCTGTAAAATGCTTCGGCTCCGGTGTTCATCCTTCGAACGGGGGAATCACCCGCATAATCCATGGCAAAGAAATACGACGTAATCGTAATCGGCGGCGGCCATAACGGCCTCGTGAACGCGGCCTACCTCGCCAAAGCCGGCAAAAAAGTCCTGGTCCTAGAAAAACGTTACGTCCTTGGAGGCGCTGCCGTCACCGAAGAAATCGTCCCCGGCTTCAAATTTTCGGTTTTCTCCTACGTAGTCTCGCTCCTCCGCCCAGAAATCATTCGCGATCTCGATCTCCCCCGCCACGGCCTGGAAATTCTTCCGCTCGACGGCACCATGACCCCCATGCCCAGCGGTGATTACCTCTGGCGCCAGAACGATCACGGCAAAACGCGGCGCGAGCTCGAGCGCCACTCCAAACTCGACGCCGAAGCCTACGAAGAATTCGGCAAGTCCATGGTCGCCATGTGCCGCTTCGTAAAACCGATACTGGGAATGATCCCGCCCGATCCCACGTCCCTCGATCCGCGCGACCTGAAAAAACTAGCCTTCCTCGGCAAACGTTTCCAGAATCTCGACGCCGAAGACAAATACAATCTCGTCCAGCTCATGACCATGAGCGCCGCCGATTTCCTCGACCAGTGGTTTGAGACCGACGTGCTCAAAGCCACCATGTCCGCCTCCGGAATCATCGGCACGTTTCTAGGAATTCGTTCGCCCGGCACCGCCTACGTTTTGCTGCACCATTACATGGGCGAAATCGACGGTGCCTTCCGCTCCTGGGGTTTCAGCCGCGGCGGCACCGGCGCCATTTCCAACGCCATCGCCGGCGCAGCTCTCGAAGCCGGCGTCGAAATCCGCAAGGAAGTAGCGGTCTCGAAAATTCTCATAAAAAATGGCGTCGCCCAGGGCGTCGTCCTCGAAGGCGGCGAAGAAATTCACGCCGGCATCGTCTCGTCGAGCGTCGATCCCAATCTCACGTTCCTGAAATTCATCGAAGCCCGCGAACTCCCCGGCGATTTCCTCGAAGATGTGCGCCGCTATAAATATCGCGGCTCATCCGGCAAAGTGAATCTCGCACTCGATGGCCTGCCGGATTTCACTTGCCTCCCGGGTCCGGGAAATCATCTCCGCGGCGCGATTTCCATTTCGCCTTCCATGGAATATATGGAGCGCGCCTACGACCAGGCCAAGTACGGCGAATTTTCCCGCCGCCCCTACATTGATATGGTCATTCCGTCGCTCACCGATCCCTCCGTCGCGCCGCCCGGAAAACACATCCTTTCCTGCTTCGTGCAATACGCGCCCTACAAGCTCGCTTCCGGCACATGGGACGAGCAGCGCGAGGCCTTCGGCAACACGGTCATCGACACGATTTCGCAATTCGCGCCCAACCTGAAAAATCTCATCATCGGAAAACAGTTCATCACTCCGCTCGATATCGAACGCCAGACCGGTCTCACCGAAGGAAATATTTTTCAAGGCGAACTTTCGCTCGAACAACTGTTTTTCTTGCGTCCCGCCGCGGGCTGGGCGCGTTACCGCACTCCCATCAAAAAATTGTATATGTGTGGCTCAGCGACGCATCCCGGCGGCGGCATCATGGGCGCGCCCGGCCGCTTGGCCGCGCTCGAAATTTTGAAAGACACGGGGAGAAGTTAGGCGTGGCCGCGAAGCGCGACATCATCATTCTCGGCGGCGGGCACAACGCTCTCGTCGCCGCTTTCTATCTCGCGAAAAAAGGCCACAAGCCGCTCGTCCTCGAACGCCGCTCCATTGTCGGCGGAGCCGCCGTCACCGAAGAGTTTCATCCCGGCTTCAAATGTTCCACCGTCGCGCATGCCGGCGGCCCTCCGCTCGCGACGATTGTCAAAGACATGCAACTCGCCCGTCACGGCCTGGAAAAACTCGAATCGCCCGTGCGCGTCTTTGCGCCCGCGCCCGATGGCCGCGCGCTCGTCCTGCACACCGATCCGTCGGCTTCCGCCCGCCAGATTGATAATTTTTCCAAAAAAGACGGCGCAAAATATTTCGAGCTTTCCAAAGAGATCGCTCGCGCCGGCGCGATCGCCAGCGAACTGCTCGATCTGACTCCGCCGGTCATCGAAAAGCCTTCCAACGAAGATCTCTGGAAGCTTCTGAAGCTCGGGCGCAAAGTCCGCGGCCTCGGAAAAAAAGAAATGATGCAACTGATCCGCTGGGGCCCCATGGCCGTGGCGGATTTTGTCGCCGAATTTTTTGAAACCGATCTGCTGCGCGCCGTAGTAGCCGCGCGCGGAATTTTCGGCGCCTCGCTCGGCCCCTGGTCCGCAGGTTCCACCGCATTGCTTCTGCTGCGCGCCGCTGCTGACCCGCATCCGGTAGGGAACTCCGCCTACCCGCGCGGCGGCATGGGCGCGCTCACCGCCGCGATGGCCGCAGCCGCGAAAGAAGCCGGCGCTGAAATCCGCACCAGCGCGGAAGTCGCGCAAATTCTGGTGACACACGGCGCAGTCACCGGCGTCGCGCTCGCAAATGGCGAAGAAATGTCAGCGAGAGCGGTAGTTTCCGGCGCCGATCCGCGCCGCACCCTGCTCGGCCTTCTCGACCCGGTCCACTTGCCACCCAGCTTCGTCGTGAAAATGCTCAATTTCCGCAGCAATGGTGTCGCCGCAAAAATAAATGTCGCGCTCGACGGCCTGCCAACATTCACCGCGCTCAGACAAACCTCCGACGGCACTGCCGCGCTCGCCGGACGCATCCACATCGGTCCAGGAATCGACTATCTCGAGCACGCCTTCGACGACTCCAAATACGGTGAATTTTCCCGCGCCCCCTTTCTCGATATTTCCATCCCCACAATCCTCGATAATTCGCTCGCCCCCGCCGGCAAGCACGTCATGTCCATCTACATGCAGTTCGCGCCCTACAAATTAAAATCCAGCGACTGGTCGCAACAACGAGACGCCCTGCGCGACACCGTAATCAAGACCGTCGTGGAATACGCCCCCGATTTCCCCGCGAAAATCCTGGCGCTCCAAACTCTAACGCCGCAAGATCTCGAAGCCACCTATGGCCTAACAGGCGGCCACCCATTCCACGGCGAACTAGCCCTAGACCAAATTTTCACCATGCGCCCGCTCCTAGGCTGGGCCCGCTACGCCACCCCAGTGAAAAACCTCTACCTCTGCGGCAACGGCACCCACCCCGGCAACGGCGTAACCGGCGCCTCCGGCCACAACGCCGCCCGCGAAATCGCGAAACACCTCCGCTAAAATCCCTCATCCGCGATCATCTCCAGCAAACACGCCTCCACGGATGCGCTCGCGGTTTTCTAGCCACTAATCACTCGCTACTAGCCGCTGCCTTTTTCACCAACGATAGGTAATCTGCTCGCCGGGGACTATCCTGTGGCTATGGCCAGTCGATACATTGAAAACGTACCCGAGGAACTTTACGACGCCCTCCGCCGAGGCGCGCCAAGGAACCGCACTTGAATCCTGACCGCCGAAGTTTCTTGCGATCTCTAGCCGCCGCCGGAGCCGCCGCCGCGCTCCCGGGAATTCCGCTCCTGAATCATGGCAACGTGAACGCGGCCGTCGCTGCCGCCGAGTCCTTCGACTTCGTCTTCTTCACCGACACGCACATCCAGCCCGAACTAGACGCCGCGCACGGCTGCCAAATGGCCTTCGCAAAAATCGCAGCAGCCAAACCCGAATTCGCCATCTGCGGCGGCGACATGGTTTTCGACGCTCTCGACGTCCCCCGCACCCGTGCCGACATGCTCTTCGATCTCTACCAGCGCACCGAAGCCACCATCCAAGCGCCGCTATATCACACCATCGGCAACCACGACCTCTATGGCATCCTTAGCAAGAGCGGCGCCATTCCCACCGATCCCGGCTACGGCAAGAAAATGTTCGAAGACCGCATCGGCGCCCGCACCTACTATTCCTTCAATCATCGCGGCTACCATTTCATCGTCCTCGATTCCATTTTCCCCACGCCCGATCGCCTCTGGGAAGGCCGCATTGACGATGCGCAGCTGCGCTGGCTCGCGCACGACCTCGCGGCCATCCCGCCGGCCGCGCCCATCGTCGTCATCACCCACGTGCCGCTGATCACCGGTTATCTCGCCTACGGTCCCAAGCCGGACGGCACACGGCGCTACGATACCGTGTCCGTGGCAAATTCCGCTGCCGTGATCGCCTTGTTCGCGGCGCACAACGTTCTCGCCGTGCTGCAGGGCCATCTCCACATCAATGAGCTGGTGAACTACAAAGATTGCCAGTACGCATGCTGCGGCGCGGTGTGCGGCAATTGGTGGCACGGCCCGCGTCTCGATTTCCCCGAAGGGTTCACCATCGTCAGCCTGCGCGAAGGAAAAATCTCCTGGCGCTACGAAACCTACGGCTTCCAGAGCGTCGCGCCCAACCCCCGCTATAAATCCTAAATCACCAACCAAAATTGGTTTATCATCGCGGCTACCAAATGAACCCGCCGCGCGCCATCCTCACCCTGGTTCTAGCCGCAACTGTCGCATTCCTTTGCAACACTCAACTCCACGCGCAAACCGCGCAACCGCGGTCTGCACCCGGCGCGCACCCGATCGTCCTCCACGCTGGACGCCTGCTCGACGTAGAATCGGGCCGCATCATCACCCCGGGCGAAATCCTGATCGAGGGCGACGTCATAAAAGAAGTCAGCGCAAAAGTCACTCACCCCGCCGGAGCGGAAATTATCGATCTAGGCGATACCACTCTTCTGCCCGGCCTGATTGACGCGCACGTGCATCTCTTTCTCCATCCCGGCGCGGAAGATCTGCAAACCGTGCAGGAATCCGTTCCGCAGCGCACCATCATGGCCACACTCGCCGCGCGCGACGATCTCCTCGCCGGATTTACGGCCGAGCGAGACATGGGCACCGAAGGCGCCGGCTCCGCAGACACCGCGGTGCGCGACGCCATCAATCGCGGCGAAATTCCCGGCCCGCGCCTGCGCATCAGCGGCAACGCCATCAATATTCTCGGCGGCCACGAAGACGCGATCGGCTACAACCCCGAGCAGCACGTCCTCCCCAACGCCACCTACGCCAACAATTCCACGGAACTCGTCACCGTAATCCGACAGCAACTGAAAGAAGGCGCAGACTTCATCAAGATTTACGAAACCGGTGCGGACACGATCGCCAACGGAAAATTCTCGACTCCCTTCCAGTACAGCGAAGAAGAACTCACCGCCGCGGTCCACGAAGCCGCGCGCAGCGGCAACCGCGTCGCCGTCCACGCCACGGGCGAACCCGGAACACTCTACGCCGCCCGCGCCGGGGTGGAATCCGTTGACCACGCTTATCAACTCAGCGACGAGACCATGCGCATCATGCGCGAAAAGCAAATCTTCGCCGTCCCCACTTTCACCATCTCGGAATATTTTGCAGACCACGCCGCGACGCCAGAAGCCGCCGCGCGCGAACGCGCCCTGATCGGGCTGCACAGCAGCGAATTCAAAAGGCAGCTCGCTGCGGGCGTCCCCATTGCAATGGGCTCAGACGTCGGCCCATTTCGGCACGGCACGCAAGCGCGCGAATTCATGCTGATGGTGAAATACGGAATGTCGCCGCTCGCCGCGATCCAAGCCGGCACGCTGAACGGCGCAAGATTGCTGGGCTGGCCAGATAAGATCGGCATGCTGAAGCCCGGCTATCAGGCAGACATCGTCGCCGTCCCCGGCAATCCGCTCGAAGACATTTCCGCGCTCGAAAAAGCTTCCTTCGTAATGAAAGCCGGCGTCGTCTACCGCAAATAATCCGACTACAAGATTTCCGTGCCAGCGTGATCCGGATTCAGCTGCGGGCGCAAGGGATCCCCGTCAAAGCGCTCTGCCCATAAATTCGTTGTGTCCGCGTCAAGACGAGCATACGATGCGCCAGACAGAAGTCTAAATCGAGCTTTCCGGTTACGATCGCTCTGGCAGCCAAGAAAGCAGGAGAGAAAAAAACGATGATTAAGCGAATGCTGTACCTTTCTACGCTGTCTGTATTGTTCGTGTCCATGTTCGCATTTTCCGCGCCGGCCGCGCGCGCGCAACAAACCGAGGCTCCTAGGCAGCCAGTGGTCTACACCTACGTCTCTTTCTTCGGAGTTCCCCGCGCGCAGTGGCCCACATACGAAAAGACCCTGGCGTCCGGGCACAAGGTTTTCGACAGTCTCCTCGCCGACGGAACGATCCTCAGCTACGGTGACGGCGTTCTGGAAGTTCATGAAGGGCTGAACGCGCCAACGCACGTGGGCTGGTTTGCTTCGTCCTCGATTGCGGGCTTGATGAAAACTTTGGCGGCCCTGCGCGCCGCGGCCACTACTTCCGCCGATTTCGCCTACACCATGCACTCCGATGCGATCACCATGTCCACCATGTACAACGGCAAAGGCGGCACCACCGACAGTGGCTACGTCCTGGTGCAGGATTGGACCCCGAAGCCAGGCCACGTCGAAGAGTTCAAAGATTTGATAACGAAGTATCGCAAGCCCTGGTTGGATGCCGCGGTTGCCGACGGCACCCTGTCCGGCTATTCGCTTGAGGAAGACCTGATTCACACGGAAACGCCCGGCGCGTACACCCTGATCGCCGTTTTTCCAAACGCCGCAGCCATGGATAAGTTCTATGCGGAAATCGAAGCGCTGCATAAAACGCAACCGCTCTTCGGCGATGTGTACAGCTCCACGATAGATTACGCCACGCACCGCGACCACCTACTGCGCATCCTGTACTCGAAGAGCAAATAAGCGTAAGTAACGCGATTCACGCTGCGTAGGAGCGGGTCTCAGACCCGCCCCTTTTTTCCACGAATGGAAATCGTCAATGTTGCCGACGTGCCACCCGAGCGCAGGCATTTGACTGGTGTCGAAGGATCGCTCAACCGTCGCCTATCCGCATCAATATCAATCCTTGTCCATGAAGACGGATCCCAGACCGGTCCTTGACTTGTATTGCCATCGCATTTGTTGTCCAAGACCCTGTGCGTCGGGATCGATGTACCAATGGTCTACGTCGTATTTGCACGGCGTTTTCCGAAACTTGTTCACCCGCGCTCGGGGGATTCGAAGCACCGTCCTACCTTCGCGATAGAAGATCTTCGTCGGATCAGGATGTACCGTGAACAATCCTCTCTGAGCCCGGATCCGGTCAAAAATGAACGGTGGGGTGAATCGTAAGGCGCGGCGCCAGTCTACTGTGACGCCTCCAGTTCTGCAGCGACTCGGGACGTCCCGGTCCTGCGCGATTCGTCTTCTTGGGAACACACACAACCTCCGTCCCCTGCCGCTTTCCCTTCACGAACTTAGCCATCTCCGTATTTCTACGAATATTCAACAACCAGCAAATGAGTTAGCGCGAGTCGGGGCACTTTTCAGCCCCGATGAGGACGCAACATGCAGGCTGGTACACAGACAAACGGGTTACGAGGTAAATCGCACGGGCTATCGCTCGGACATGGCGACGCGGGGATGTGGGCCAGCGCCTCTCGCCAGCGTCGGTCAGCCAGCCCCGCAACCTCTTCCCACGTATGCAAGTCAGCTTGCGGCCACGACGTACGCGCCGTACGCAGTCTGAATCGACACTCGCGGCGATTAGAAACATGACTCAACTCATTGAAAAGAAACAGTCGGGTCCATTTCTAGTCGACACTATTTTTTGTCATTTTGCGCCCCGCAATTTCGCAGTTCGATAGCACGTCGCCACGTCCGACCGATTATTACGCACTCCCAACCAGTCGCTGCTCACGCTGTCCTTGTGCCAGCATCGCGCGCAGCGCTAAAATAAGATGCTCCAGAACGCGCATGACACATACCGTGAGGCACAACCAATGACATCGACGGCTACCACTGGTAGGACCGGTGCGACCGGCACATCCGGCACGCCTGAGGCTGCAGTGAATTTGCAACGCGGGGAGTTTGCGAACGAAGCGTTCATAGATTTCAGCAAGCCTGAAAACCGCAAGGCTATGGAGGACGCGCTGGCATCGGTGCGCGGGATGTTTGGGCGCGAGTACCCGCTGACCATCGGCGGCGAGCGGATCACTACCACGGAGAAGATCAGGTCTTACAATCCGTCGCATCCCGATCAAGTGATTGGAGTGTTTCAGAAGGCGACCGTGGAGATGGCGAAGACGGCTGTGGAGAAGGCGCATGCGGCGTTTGAGCGCTGGAAGCGCGTGCCGGTGGAAGGGCGCGTGGCTTGTTTGTATCGCGCGGCGGATATTTTGCGCAAGCGGCGCTACGAACTGGATGCCTGGCTGAGCTATGAAATCGGCAAGACCTGGCCAGAAGCGGATGCGGACATAGCCGAGCTGATTGATTTCTGCGAATACTATGGGCGCGAAGCTTTGCGGCTGGGCACGCCGCAGAAATTGACACCGTACCGCGGCGAGAAAAATTATCTGAAATATATTCCGCTGGGTGTGGGGATCGTGATTCCGCCGTGGAATTTCGCGGCGGCGATTATGGGCGGCATGACGGTCGCCGCGGTCGTCACCGGCAATACCGTGGTGGTGAAACCATCGAGCGATTCGCCGACGATTGCCGCGATCTTCATTGATATTTTGTACGAGGCGGGCGTGCCGGGCGACGTCGTCAGCTTCTTTACTGGTCCAGGCAGCACGGCGGGCGAAGCGCTGGTGACGCATCCCAAGACGCGGTTCATTGCGTTCACCGGATCGAAGGAAGCGGGGCTGCGGATTGCCGAGCAAGCGACCAAGACTCAGCCGGGGCAAGTTTGGATCAAGCGCACGGTGCTGGAAATGGGCGGCAAGGACGCGATCGTCGTGGACGACGAGGCGGACGTGGATGCGGCAGTGGAAGGCGTGGCGCTATCGGCGTTTGGTTATCAGGGGCAGAAGTGTTCGGCGTGCTCGCGGGCCATCGTCGCGGAAAAAATCTATGACGAGTTCTTGAGCAAGCTGGTGGAGCGCGTGAAGAAAATGAAAGTGGGGCCGATCGAGGATCCCGCGAATTATATGGGCCCGGTGATCAACAAGGCGGCGATGACTTCGATTCTTGGTTACATTGACCACGGAAAAAAGGAAGGGCGCCTGGTGGCCGGCGGGAAACGCGCGGAGGGCGACGGATATTTCATCGAGCCGACGGTAATCGCGGACGTGGATCGCAAGGCGCGCATTTTCCAGGAAGAAATTTTTGGTCCGGTTTTGGCGGTGACGAAGGCGAAGGATTTCGATGAGGCGCTTGCGATGGCCAACGACAGCGAATTCGGATTGACGGGCGCGGTGTATTCACAGAATGCGGCGAAGATCGCGCGAGCGGAAGAGGAATTTCATGTGGGGAATTTGTACATGAATCGCAAGTGCACCGGGGCGATGGTGGGGGCGCATCCGTTTGGGGGATTTAATATGTCGGGGACGGATTCGAAGTCGGGAGGGCAGGATTATCTTTTGTTGTTCACGCAGGCGAAGACGGTTTCTGAGAAGATTGGGGGCACAAAATAAAGTTGTGGCGTGAAAAGATTTGAGACAGAGGATACGGAGAAAGGCAAAAGCGGAAGAACGAGAAAGCCGCGGGATTCTGCAGGCGAGGCCGAAAATCTGCCCGCCTCTATTTCGTTCGCTGAGGGCGAAGGAAATACGAGCAGGCGGCCGCTACAGAGGCAAACGCAAAGGCAAAATCAAATACAACAGCAACGGCAAAAGAGCCGGCGGGACGCCGGCGCTGCAACGGCAAAATCAACGGCAACCGCTAGAGCACGGGCGACGACGCTCAGCTAAAGCTGGCCGCTACAAAGGCGAGTCAACACCTGGCTTAGCCGGGGAAATGTCGGCGCTGGGTTTAAGTTTGAAGGCGTAGCGCAACACAAAGTATGCAACAGGCCCCGAGGCTAGCAGCAGCGGGGCGTACCTCCAGACGTAATCCTCACTTTGCGCGATTTTCAGCGCGCACAATACCAGCGGAAAAATCAGGATGTAGGCGATGCCGGCGCTGCCGCCGGGAATGCGGAAGCTACGGGCGGCGTGGGGCAGTTTTCTGCGCATTTGCCAGGCGGCGAAGAGCGTTAGCAGCGTGGTGGCGATGCGCGTCCAGATGTAGATGTTGACCATGTCCTCGACGTCGAACTTCGCGAGCAGACAATAAACCACGGTGGAAACCGCGATGGCGCGCGTGGGTGTGCCGTAGCGTTCGTGGATTTTTCCGAGCCATGCGGGGAGGTAGCCGTCTTGCGCCATCGTCGCAGGGACGCGCGTGGTGTAGAGGATGGTGCTGTTGGAAAGCGAAAGGGTGCCGATCATCGCGGCGATTAGCATGGCGGCGCCGAGAGCGGGGCCGCCGATGAGGCGCGACGCGGTGACGATGTAGTCTGTCTTCCATTCCTGCCAGTTGCCGAGCACTGCTAGCGCGAGCGTGGTGGGAAGAACGTAGGTAAGGACGTTCATCGGGGTATTCCAGGCGAGGATGCGCACGAAAGTTTTCTGTGGATTTTTCATTTCGCCGGTGGTGCTGGAGAGTTGCTCGTAGCCGGCGTAATTCCACATGGCGAGAGCGAGACCTTTGCCGAAGACGCTGCCGAAGGGCGCGCCGGGCGGGACGAACGGTGTGACGGGATTGTGGTGCAGGTGGAAGAATGAAACGGCGCAAAGCCACGCGACCGGAATCATCACGGCTACGAGCAGCGCGACCGAGAGCCAGCCTGCGACTTGAATCCCGCGCGCGTTTAGATATGCGAGGACGATGAGCACGAGGCATGCGCCCACCCATTTTGCGTAACCCGTGAGCGTTGGAAAATAAATCCCGAGGTAGTCCATGACTAGCACGCCGTAGAGACTGTTGAGGAGAAATGTGCCGGTCCAATTCCACCAGCCGCATTGAAAGCCCCAGAAATCGCCGAAGGCAGCGCGGCTCCAACGGTAGAAGCCGCCTTGCACGGGGAGGAGGCTGTTGAGTTCGGCGGACGCGAAGGAAATGGGGATGCTCCAGAAAAACGGGACGAAGGCGAGGAAGACCAGGGCCATGCCGGGGCCGGAATCGTGGAAGATGCCCTCGTAACCGAAGGGACCGCCGGCGGTGTAGCCGTAGAAAATGCAGAGCAGGGGGAGGAAACCGATCTGGCGCAGGCGCGAGGCGTCGGAGGGTGGTGGTTGCTCGGTTTCAGCAGAAGCTGTTGGCATCGAGCTGCAGGGTAACGTCGCGTGCAGCGTGCGGCATGATAGTGAAGTGCTCCGCGGTTTTCAATGACAATTAAAACAATCGCTTGACTGGCAAGGCGGTTGGGTAAGAGAATTCGGCGTTGTTTCCCCGACAATAAAGGTTTGTCCGCAGGCAACCGAGCATGCTGCCGAGGTACGTTTGTGCTCTGCATGCGGAAGACTGTTTGGTCTCGGAGTTGTACAGGGAAGGCAGTCCAGGAGAACCTCTGTGATTCGTCCTACCAAGAGCACTGCGCAATATTTCATCCGCGTCATCTCGTTAGCGGTGCTGATTCTGTTTGCGAGCGTGGCGCGCGGACAGAACACCATTTCGACGGTCGCTGGCGGTCCACCTCTCAGCGGCGTCTCGCCCACGGCTGCGCCGATCGAGGGACCGGAAGCGATGGTTCGAGACTCGTCGGGAAACCTTTACGTAGTGAATGATAACGGCGTGATCTATAAGGTGACTCCCGGCTTGGGAGTTCCCAGCTCCATGTCCATATACGCGGGGAATAACACCGCGGGATTTTCGCCGAACGGTACGCTGGCTAATGTGTCGCTGTTGTATGAACCGATCGGCGCGGCGCTGGACGTCAACGGCAATCTTTACTTTTCCGATCAGAATAATTGCGTGGTGCGGGAAATTGTGGCGGCTAGTGGAGTGATGAACACAGTCGCGGGAACGCCGCACGTATGCAATTATTCGGGAGACGGTGGGCAGGCAACGAGCGCCGAACTGAGTTTCCCGCAAGAGGTGGCGCTGGATGGTTCGGGAAATCTTTACATTGCGGACATTGGCAACAGCGTTGTGCGCCAGGTGAATTTGGGGAGTGGGATCATCACAACTTATGCGGGGAACGGCGCCGCGGGATTTCCCACCAATGGCGCTTTGGCAACCTCGACCTCGCTGAACGGCCCGATCGCGCTGGCGGTTGATGCGGGCGGAAACCTTTTCATCGCTGACCAGAACGCCGATGTGGTTTGTCGTGTGGATGCGACGTCGAAAATTATTACGATCGTGGCCGGCACCGGCACGTTGGGCTTCAGCGGCGACGGTGGGCCGGCAACTGCGGCAAATCTGCAGGTGCCCGAAGGTGTGGCTGTGGATACTGCGGGAAACCTCTACATTGCGGATTCTGAAAATGCACGCATTCGAGAGGTGTTCTCGCCGACGAACCCGAATACACCCAACCAAATTACGACGATCGTGGGCAATGGCACATTTGGATATAACGGCGACGGAGCCGTGGGGACTGCGACGGCGCTGACGAACCCATTCGGGCTGTTCGTTGACGCTGCTACCGGCAATTTGTGGATTGCGGACTACTGGAGCAATCGCGTGCGGCTGTACACGGCAAGCACGACGATCGTCACAACTGTGGTGGGGAACGGCGCGGTGGGCGACGGTGGGCCGGCGACCGGTGCTAACGTCAGCTTGTATGACCCGCGTAATCCCGCACTGGATGGCAACGGCAATCTCTTCCTCGTTGACGCGCAAAACAATCGAATTCGTGAAATCAGCGCTGCGAACCAGACCATAACTACGGTGGTGGGCACGGGAATTCCGTGTCCGCGACCGAGCCTGCCGTGTGGCGATGGCGGGCCGGCTGGCAGCGCTCAACTTTTTCAGCCGCGGACGGTGACTGTGGAACCGGGCGGGGTCCTGATCGTTTCGGATAATGGTGACAATCGAATTCGCGAGGTGGATGGCTCGACAGGGAACATTTCGACCATCGTGGGATCGGGGAATTTGTGCGCGGCTCCTTTTTCGAGTTGCGGGGACGGAGGGCCTGCACTTAGCGCCAGCTTGAACGACGCGCGGGGAGCGGTGCTGGATGCGGCGGGAAATCTTTATTTTGTGGATGCGCAGGACAATCGCGTGCGCGAAGTGGATACGACCGGGACGATCACGACCGTTGCGGGAGATGGACCTGCTGGGAACGCACCCGTCGGATGCGTTCCAGGGGGCAATCTATCTGGAGACGGGGGGCCGGCGGTTAACGCGACTTTAGATTGCCCGCTTGGACTGGACATCGACGCGAATGGCAACTTGTACGTCGCAGACACAGATAACAATGTAATTCGCAAGATCGATACCGGCACGCCGCGCATTATCACGACGATTGCCGGGACCGGAGTTGCTGGAAACGGTGGCGACCTTGGCCCAGCCGCGAGCGCGACTTTGCGTTCTCCCGATCGAGTGTCGGTGAATGGAGCGGGCAATTTTTTTATCTCGGACTCTGGGAACAACCGAATACGGCGCGTGGATGGAACGAGCAAGATCATCACGGCGTTTGCGGGAAATGGAAACTTTGCATTTGTGGGCGATGACGGGCCGGCACTTTCGGCAAGCTTCGCTACGCCGGTGGGAGTTGTGGTGACGCCTCAGGGCAACATGTATGTGGGCGACGTGTTCAACAACCGGATCCGGAAGGTTCTCCTCAATCCGAACATAGCTCTTTCCAGCACCACCGCGGCATTCGCGAACCAACCGATTAATGCGAGCGCGAGTTTGCCGGTGACATTGACGAATTCGGGCGACGCGCCGATGACGATTTCTGACATCGCGATCACTGGAGCGGCATTTTCGCTGGCCACATCGCCGACTCCGTGCCCAGTGTCGCCTGCCATGCTGGCGGTTGGCGCTCAGTGCGTGATTGCGATTGGATTCACGCCAACGCAGTTTGTTGCTTACACAGGGACGGTGACGATTTCTGACGACGCGCCGACCGCGGGAAGCGAGCAGACGGTGACCCTGTCGGGCATGGGCGCGGCGGGACTGACGGTTACGGCGAGCGGCTCTGGAACAGGAACTGTTACAAGTTCGCCGGCCGGGATCACTTGCCCTTCGACCTGCGTAAGCACGTTCGCGGGTAACAGCGCAGTCGTGCTGGCGGCGACGGCGAGCACGGGCTCGACGTTCACGAGCTTCAGCGGGAACTGCACGCCGGCCAGTCCGCAGACGACTCCGCCGAGCTGCACGGTGACGCTGAGCGCCGACGAGACCGTAACGGCGACGTTTGGCTCGGCGCCCGCAGGAACGATAACGATCGCGCCGACAACAATGCTGTTTGGGGACGAGGGTGTGGGCACGACAGCCGTATCGCAGACGCTGACCGTATCGAACACGGGCGGCACCCCGGTAACGTTCACGAACATTGTGACGAGCGGGGATTTTGCGGGAGCGACGCTGGCGCAGTGCCCGAGCATCGCGGTGGAGGGAACGCCGTGCACGTTCCACATTACGTTCACGCCGACGGCGGCGGGAGTGCGAACGGGGACGATCACGTTCACGGACAGCGCTACGGGAAGCCCGCAAACAGTAACGCTGAATGGTACGGGCGTGGCGGGAGTGATTGGGATTACGCCGACGTCGTTGACGTTCGGCAACCAGGTGGTGGGGACGACGAGCGCGGCGCAGACGGTGACAGTGTCGAACAACGGAGAGTTCGCGCTGATCTTCAGCAGTATCGTGACGAGCGGAGATTTTGCGGGGGCGACGCTGGCGCAATGTCCGAGTATCGGGGAGGAAAACCCGCCGTGCGTTTTTTCGATCACGTTCAAGCCGACGGCGACGGGAACGCGGACAGGAACGATCACGTTTACGGACAACGCTACGGGAAGTCCGCAAACGGTGACGCTGACGGGGACGGCGACTGGTGGAGCGGCTACGGTTACGGTGACGCCGAGTGGTTTGACGTTTGGTGCGCAGGCGATCAGCACTACCAGTGCGCCGTCGAGCGTAATGGTGACGAATACGGGCACGGCGGCGGTGAATTTCGCGGGGTTCACGACGAGCGGGGCGGATGCGGAGGACTTTAGCGTGCCGCTGCCTAGTTCTGGTGGTGGGTGCAGTGCGACGGGGAGCTTGGCGGCGGGAGCGAGTTGCACGATTAACGTGCTGTTCACGCCGCAGGCCGCGGGAACGCGTACAGCGACATTGCTGATTGCTGATAATGCGACGGGAAGCCCGCAAGCGGTAGCGTTGAGCGGGACGGGTGTGACATCGACGGTGATCATCACGGTGGCGCCGGGCGGGTCTTCGACGGCGACGACGGTGTCGGGAGGGACGGCGTATTACGGGTTGATGATTAGTGGAGCGCCGGGAGTGACGGGGACGGTGCAGCTGGGATGTGTGCCGTCGTCAGTGTTGATTACTTGCAAGGTGATACCGGGATCGGTGACGTTGAACGGGTCGTCGGTGGAGGTGGCGTTTGCGATCCAGACGTTCTGCCAGGGGGCGACGACGTCAACGGGATTAGCGCCGCCTGTGGGAGGAATTGGCGGGGGGATTGGGTTGCTGCTCGTGTCGATGATGTTGGGAGGGGCGGTGTGGGCGTTCCGGCGGAACCGGCGGGTGGCATTGACGTTTGCGACGTTGTTGTTGGTGGCGATGGGATCGGCGGCATGCAATAGTTTGCCGTCTGGGCCGAATGGAGCGACGCCGGCGGGGACGTATAGTTTGTCACTGACCACTACTTTGAATGGACAGACGCAGACTTTGGCTAACTTTTTGACATTGGTGGTGAAGTAGGGAAGGCGAACCGCCGAGACGCAGAGGAAACCAGACGCACCGGCGTGCCCGGTTTTGCGTTGCGGGACCGGCCGATACAAATCGAGAGCAACCCCAACGTCAAAGACGCCCGCCTGAAAGGCAGGCGGCCGCTACCCTTCGGTCCCGCACTGCGGGATCTCAGGATGAATCGCCCTGTGGGACGATTCACAATGTCAAAGGCAACGGCAACTCTGTCCAGCTGAAGCTGGCCGCTACAAGTTCACAGGCGAAATAAAGAGCGACTTCGAAAGCAACTTCCGCAACAACTTCGAGAGCAAATCCAAAAGCAAATTCAAGGGCAACGGCAAAAGAGCCGGCGAGACGCCGGCGCTGCCATCGGCAACGGCAACGGCAACGGCAATGGCATCGACATAGGCGTCGGCGCGGGCTGGCGCATCTTGCGGCTTGATATGGGAGTGGTCTGTTGATTCCTGCGGCAGAGAAAACTATTGCTTGACGCGCTGGGCTAGGCGGTTAGAAAATCCGCGCTCAGCCCAGGTTCCCTCGAAGAGCACGATTGCCCCGTACAGCAGTCCTGCGATACGTCCGAAAAACAGTGTTGAGTGACAAGTGATGAGTGATAGCTGACGAGTGACGAGTATTCAGTGGCTCGAAGTCCTTTGCGTTTCTTGGTGAAAAAAACAGTGGCCAGCGATGAGCGATAGTCGACGAGTGACGATTGTTCAGTGCTCGAAGTCGTTCGTGAATCTTGATGAAAAATGCAGTGGCTCGTGACTAGTGGCTAGAAAGAGTCGAAACCGCAGTGGAGCGTTTGCGAGTTGCGGTGAGGATTGGGATTTGGGGCGGTTTTTTGCGGGCTTGGGTACGAGGCCGAGTTCGGGGGTGGGTGGGGTACCTGTGGCTTCCGAGTTGCAGTATTAAGGTAACGTCGTGGTGGTCCCCGTAGAGACGCATTCACGATTCGGCCCTAAGTTCTGTACGCACATGAAGTTGCGCGCGGTTGGTACCCCTATGCGAGCGTGGCGGTTGTGGGGTATGCGCAAAGTTTTGCACTTGTATCCGTATTGTTTGCTGCCGGAGGAAACATGTCGCTAAGGTGCCGTTTGAGACGCGCAACGAGTTTGCTGATTTTCGGGATATTTATGGAATTTGCGGGCGCGCTGCCGCAGGGCGAATTGCGCGCGCAGACGGCGCCGCAGGCCGGCGACGCGAACGCAGTCAGCGCGCAGGATAAGCAGAAGATCGCTGCTGGCGCGATCAAGATGCCGCTGTTTTTCGAGGCGAACGAAGGGCAGACAGATCCGAACGTGCGGTTTTTGACGCGCAGCGGCGGTTACACGATGTTCTTGACGCCGACGGAAACGGTGCTGGTCGAAGGGAAGAACGGGATTGTGAGCGGCGACAAATTCGGGAAGACACCGACGGCGTTTCAGGCGGATGCGAGAAACGCGAAGCAGTCCGTGCTGCGGATGGAATTGCTGGGGGCGAATGCCGCGCCGGAATTTCAAGGATTGCAAGAGCTGCCGGGGAAAGTGAACTACCTGATCGGGAAGGATCAGGCGGTGTGGCACACGAACGTCGCGCTATTTTCCGAAGTGCAGGTTGCGAAAGTTTATCCGGGAGTGGATTTGCTGTTTCACGGCGACCAGCGGCAATTGGAATACGATTTTGTGGTTGCGCCGGGCGCAGATCCTCGGAGGATTGGATTCAAAATTCGCGGCGCGAAAAAAATCGAGATTGCCGAGAATGGCGATTTGATTTTGCACACGGTGGATTCGGAATTCGAAATGCGCAAGCCGTTGATTTATCAGGGCGAAGGGGCGAGCCGCAGTGAAGTGCAAGGCAGATTCGTATTGAGCGCGAAGAACCAGGTGCGTTTCGAAGTGGGGACTTACGATCACGCAGAAAAATTGGTGATCGATCCGGCGATTAACTACGCGACATTTTTGGGAGGCGCCGGGGACGAGTTCTCCGAACAGCTCGTCGTTGATTCAAGCACGTCGGGCGCTCCGAAGATTTACACGACGGGCATCACGACAGACATAACCAGTTTTCCAGAGGGCGGCTCACGCATTGGCAATCCCACCGGGACGCAAAACATATATATATCCAAGATTGACCCAACGAAGACCGGTTCGGCGTCGTTGGTGTATCTGACGTTCATTGGAGGCAGCACGCCGTTTGCAAGTGCGGACGAGACAATTTGCGAGACCGAGTCGATGTGGGTGGCGCTGGATGAGAGCCAGGGCGCCTCGCTGGTGGAGCCGGTGATAGGAGGCCAGACGGGCTGCGCCGATTACCCGGGGACATTTATCACGCCGAACGTGAGTGGAATCGGGAAAGCCGCGACGGCCGCGGTGGTGACGCGGCTCGCGTCCACCGGTACGTCGATTGACCGGTCTGTTTTGCTGGGCGGCAACGGCGCGACGTCCACGGCTTACGTGTTTGTGGATGCGACAGGCAATGTGCTGGCGACGATAAATTCGGCTTCGACCAACCTGCCGACGACGACGGGAGCTTATGCCAGCACGTTCAACAACGGCGCGACGGGAGGGTACGACGATTGCTACACCGCGAAGCTGCAACGTTCGGACCTGACGCCGACATATTCCAGTTATTTGAACATGGGAGCGGGGAGCAGTGCCGGGGGAGCGGTGGCGGCGTGCGGCGGAGTGATCGATTCCAACAACCCGAACATTTTGTATTTCGGCGGAAATACGGAGTCAACGGTGGCGTTCGCGGGCGCGCCAAGCAGCGTGCTGGGATTCCAGCCGACTTTTCAGGGAACAGAAGATGCATTCTTGATGAAGCTGGATAGTAGCGTGAGCGGGCTCGCGGCGCTGCAATATGCCACATACATCGGAGGCGGCGGCATAACGGAAGTGAATACCGGGGCGCATCAATTGGGCACAGGATTGGCGGTGCTGGCGGGGTTCACGACTTCGAACAGCACGACGAACGCTCCGGACATACCGCTGGGGAATTCGCTGCCGGGCGGAGGGACGAATGCGGCAGCGGGCACTGTGAGCGGAGAGAGCGGTTTTGTGATGGTGATGGATACGACGAAGAGCGCGAAGGCGAGCCTGATATCGGGAAGCTATTTTGGGGGAAGTAGCGGCGTGGATGAAATACACGCCCTGGGGTACGACCCAGCGATTCCCAGCGGATTCTATATTGTTGTCGGAGGGTTGACCCAATCCACGGATTTTCCGACTTTGCATCCATTTCAGGCGGCGCTCTCTGGGACGCAGGACGGATTTGTTGCGGCGTTTTTTATAACACCGACTACGGCAGTGACGGAGTTCTCCAGTTACATCGGTGCCGGGCCGGAAGACCTGATTTCCGGCGTGGATATCGATTCGAATCATGCGATCTACGCGACCGCTACCACGATTGCAGCGAACTTTTTCGGGAACACCAGTCCAGCCACGACGGTGAATGGTTTTCAGACGACCTGTACGAGTTGCAGCACGCCCGCAGCGTCGCTTACCGACGCTACGATATTTGCGCTGACGAGCGCGGCGTCCGCGACGTTTTCGGCGCAAATCATTGCGAATACGACGACATTGGCGGTGGGAAGCACCGAGCAACTTAATGTGCTGGCTACTTACAATGACGGAACTTTTCAGGATTTGACGGATAAGGTGACGTGGAGTTCTTCTAATCCCACGGCGGTGACGGTGAGCAGCACCGGACTGGTGACGGCAGAGACCGGTGGCGGGCTGACGGCGACGATTAGCGCGACGTTCCCCGGTACGGCGATCGCGAGTGTCACGATCACGGTGGGGTCTGCGACGAGCGACACATTTGAAATGCAGTTGCTGGGAAACGCGTTCGGGACGGTGATGGACAATTCCACGCCGCACCAAATTAACTGCACCAACGCAAACGGGCAAGGCGGGGTCGGAAGCGCTTGCGACACAACGTACGCGAACGGATCGGTCGTGACTTTCGCCGAGACGGCGAGTCCCGGTTCGGTGTTTGCGGGGTGGAGCGGGGCGGTAACGCCGACACAATGCCCTGCCACGAGTACGACTTGCACGTTGACCGTGAACGAAAATCCTGAACAGCTAATCGCTACGTTTAACCTGGGAACGGGAACTCCTACGCTGACGGTTGCACCCGCTGGCAGCGGCGCGACGGGGGGCGGGACCGTGACCGGGAACATCGGGGGCACGGCCACGGCCATTGACTGCGTGATGAACGGGACGAGTACGACGGGCACGTGCACGCAGACCTTGACCCAGAGCGGACAACTCAACACCCTGACCGCTGAGCAGAACTCCACTTCGAATTTTGCAGGCTGGACCGGGCCGTGCGTCTTTATTACTTCGCTGAAGAAGTGTGTGGTAGCAATGTCTGGGGCGCAGACGGTGAACGCGCTGTTTACGGCGCAAACGAGTAGTTTCACGGTGGCGTTGACGGGGAACGGGATGGTGACGAGCACTTCGACGCCGACGGTCACGCCGGAGATTAGTTGCGCGAATCCGGCGCCACCCAGTGCGTGCTCGACGAACTTTACCTCCGGCACACAGGTGACGTTGACGGCGACACCGGCGACAGGATACTCGTTCACCAATTGGACGGCCGGTCCGTGCTCCGGCGCTACAAATCCTTGCGTGTTTACGGTGAGCAGCACCAGCCCAACGAGCGCGGTGGCACTGTTCACTATCAACACCTACCTGTTGACGGTGAATCGAGCGGGGACTCTGGGCGGAACGGTTACGAGCAACGTAGTGAACGGGCTTGGCGGAAGTATCACCTGCGGGCCGGCGGCGGGGGTTGCAGGTTGCTCGGTGATTGCGACGTATAACACGGCGGTGACCTTGACGGAAACGCCGCCGTCGGGAGGCGGTTTTGGCGGGTGGAGCGAGACGCCGACTACGTGCACGGGGAGCGGAGCGACTTGCACGTTCAATATGCCGGCGGGCCCGGAAACAGTGACGGCGACGTTTACGACGGGCACAGCGCCCCCGCCGGCGGTGCTGACAATCAGCAAGAGCCACGTGGGGAGCTTCTCCATCGGCGATACCGGAGACACTTACACGGTGACGGTATCGAACACGGGTGGCGCGGGACCGACGAACGGAACGGTGACGGTGACGGACGCGATTCCATCGGGCTTGACGCTCGAGTCGATGGCCGGGACGGGGTGGACGTGCGCTGCGGGGAGCAACGTCTGCACGCGCAGCGACGTGCTGACGGCGGGAGCGAGCTATCCGGCGATTACGGTGACGGTGGATGTATCTTCGGAGGCGACTTCGCCGCAGGTGAATTCGGTCACAGTGTCCGGCGGGAATTCGGCGTCGGCAACGGCGACGGATCCGACGGTAATCCTTGGAGGCGTGTCGACGCAGGTGATCGCGGCCGACTTCAACGTGAGCGGTGAGGGCTTCGATGAAAAGCAGCGGGTGGACGGAACGAGCAGGCCGCTATTGGTCACGCTGAAGAATACTTCGACCACGCAGACGGTGCACATCAGCGGCGTAACGCCACCGGCACCTTACTCGGCCACGACAGATTGCACGGCGGCACCTCTGGGGCCCGGCCAGAGTTGTCACTTGTTTATCAGCTTCACGGCGACGAGTGTTTGCCAGGAAATGGGGACCAATTTCATTATCGTGAACGACGATGATCCGGGCGGAAACTTCCAGTTGGAGATAGACGGCTGGGGCGCGGACAGCGCGATCAAAGTGGACGATCTGACGGATAGCACGCTCACGCCGACGGCACTGGCACAGAGCCTGGTGGGCGCGGGAGTGGCGATCAGCAATGTGAAGTACACGGGTGCGCAGCGCGCAGCGGGAATGTTTACTAGCAGTTCGAATATTCTGGGCTTCACGAATGGAATCGTGCTGAGTTCGGGTTCAGCGCACAACGTCGCGGGCCAGAATTGCAAAGACGGATTGTCTGTGGACAATGGCGAGCCCGGCGACGCGGATCTGAACACGATTGTCGGTGAAGGCAGTACGACAAATGACGCCGCTGTGCTGGAATTTGACTTTGTCCCGACGAGTTCGACGATCAGCTTCCAGTACGTGTTTGGTTCGGAGGAATACCCCGATTTCATCGGTCTATTCAACGACGTGTTCGGATTCTTCCTGACGGCGCCGGGTGGGTCGCCTGTAAACCTGGCGCTGATTCCGGGGACGGATCTGCCGGTTTCAATCAACAACGTGAATGACGGGAATCCGGATGACGTTCCACCGATACCTCCGACGAATTCCCAATACTATGTCAACAATCAGGTGTACTTCACTCCCGGTGGACCGGTGCCGCCGGTGGATGCCGAACCGAATGGCTTGACTACAGTGCTGACGGCGCAAGCGACGGTAACGCCTGGATTGACGTATCACATCAAACTCGCGGTTGCTGACGCGAACGACTTTGCGTTGGATTCGAACGTATTCGTCCAGGCGGGGAGTTTGTCGAGCACGAGCGTGACGGCGACGCCCGGGACGCTCGCTTTCGGAAGCCAGGCGCAGGGAACGACGAGCGCTCCGCAGGCGGTGACGATTGCGAATGTGGGCACGACGACGGTGACGATCACGAGTATCGCCGCGAGCGCGAACTTCGGCGAGACGAACAGTTGTCCGACGACGCTTGCGACTGGCACCAGTACCGGATCGAGTTGCACGGTGAACGTGACGTTCGCGCCGACCGCAACCGGAACGCTGACTGGGACGGTAATGGTGACGTACACAAGTACGGGCAGTGAGACGCCGCAAACGACGGCGATTTCGCTGACAGGGACGGCCACTGGTGGAACGGCTACGGTTACGGTGACGCCGAGTAGTTTGACGTTTGGTTCGCAAGCGATTAGCACGACGAGCGCGCCGTTGAGTGTGATGGTGACGAATACGGGCACGGCGGCGGTAAATTTCGCGGGGTTCACGACGAGCGGTGCGGATGCGGAGGACTTCAGCGTGCCGCTGCCGAACACGAGCGGGGGGTGCAGTGCGACGGGGAGCTTGGCGGCGGGAGCGAGTTGCACGATTAACGTGCTGTTCACACCGCAGGCCACGGGAGCGCGGACGGCGACGTTGCTGATTGCTGATAGTACGACGGGGAGCCCGCAGACGGTGGCTTTGAGCGGGACGGGTGTGACATCGACGGTGATCATCACGGTGGCGCCGGGGGGATCTTCGACCGCAACCACCGTGTCGGGAGGGACGGCGTATTACGGGTTGATGATTAGTGGAGCGCCGGGAGTGACGGGGACGGTGCAGCTGGGATGTGTGCCGTCGTCAGTGTTGATTACTTGCAAGGTGATACCGGGATCGGTGA